>ENA-ORLS01000017-ORLS01000017.1-human-gut-metagenome-genome-assembly--contig:-NODE-17-length-63038-cov-34.1427_pt1 | contig 63038 bp, 63 predicted proteins | sample MGYA00243073_ERZ508836 | MGnify/ENA primary metagenome ERZ508836 (study PRJEB26277, sample SAMN04329824) | human gut metagenome | biome: human-associated habitat | host: Homo sapiens | place: USA...
AAAAATGAAGAGTAGATATGTTTTTTAACTATTATTTATTAGTCTTATAATGAAATTAGGATTACCTTTGCATCGTTTTTTCCAAAGAAAGTAGAAAATTTCTTCATTTTAGGGGTAATTGATTTCAGGAAAGCTTGTATATAAGAGTAGAAACAAGAAGAAAATGACGTGATGACAGAAGAAAATGAACAGCGGATGGAACGGCTGTTCCACGACCATTACGAGCAGATGTATCGCTTCGCCTTTGCCTTGCTCCATGATAATGAGGAGGCGAGGGATGTGGTGAGCGATGTGTTCTCCAGATTGTGGGATAAACAGCTGGTTCCAGACCGGGCTTACCTGATGCGGAGCGTGAAGAATGCCTGCATCAATCTTATAGCCAGAAAGAAGAGAGATGAACGACTGAAACGGCTTCTCCCTCTCTCGGAAGAGAAATTGACGGAGGAAGAACCTTCTCGTCTGGAAGAGCGATGGCAGGCTGCCGTGGATTGCATCGACCATGACCTGACCGACCAGACTGCTTCCGTCATCCGATTGTGCTATCGGGAAGGAATGTCGTATAAGGATACGGCGGAGGAACTGGGCATCAGCGTCTCTGCAGTGAACAAGCATATCGTAAAAGGTTTGCGAACGCTCAGAGAAAAGTTGAAAGGAAAATAATAACCCTAAAATGAAGAAAGGAAAAGAAAATGAAACATGAATTATCTGACATAGATCCTCAGAAGATGGATTCTCAGAAATGGGATTTGCTCCTCGATCTCCTGGAGCATCCCGAAAAGTATTCCGAAACCCAAAAGGATGAACTTCTGGGCGATGAGGAAGTGAACGAACTCTATCAGCAGTTGGTAGAGACCCGACAGTCTCTGGATTTCGCCAAGTCGAAGGAAAAGATGAAGATGCCTTCGATTGATGCAGAATGGGAGAAGCTGAAAGATGAGATGAAGCTGAAAGAAGAAAAGCAGCAGAAAGAAGAGATGAGTCAGAATGCAGAAACCCAGCAAACTGCCAAGCTGTTTTCTCTCTGGAGTCCGATGAGAAAGGTGGCTGCCGTTGCAGCCGTCCTTGTTGTCTCCGGCATCACCTTTGCAGCCATTCATCTGGTAACCCGTTCTCATCAGCCATCAGATAACAGCAATACTGAACTCGTGGCATCCCAAAAGGATTCTATCCAGCAGGTTTCTGCTCCTCAGAAATCCAACATAGAAGAAAAGACAGATTCTGCAAGTCTTGCCCAGCTCCCATTGGTTTACGAAAACGCTGAGCTTCAGAATATCCTTACTCCTATTGCCGGGCATTTCCATCTCCAGGTAACTTATCAGAACGAGTCGGCTCGCCATATCCGTCTCTTCCTGCAACTGGAGAAGAACATGAGTCTGGATGATATCATCGAACTGTTGAATCATTTCGAGAAAGTGAATATTCGTCATGAAGGTCAAACTTTAATCGTGGAATAAGATGAAAAGATTAAGATATATCATGCTGCTGGCAGGTTTGATGAGCCTTTCTCTTCAGACCATCTATGCCCAACGCATCACCCGCAGCTTCCGCAACACTTCTATGTCAGAAGCACTCACCATCCTTGCCAAGAGCACCAAGGATTATCGTATCAACTTTATGTATGATGAACTGGAAGATTTCACGGTTACCACAAGTATCGTGAAGCGAACAGCTCCGGATGCCATCCGCCAGATCATGGGCTTCTATCCGATGAAGATGACGATAGATGGCGAAAACATCTTTGTGGAGTGTACGCAGAAGACTCCCACCAAGATGATAGGTCGCATTGTAGATGCGCATCATCGCCCTGTAGATTTCGCCAATGTAGCCCTGCTGAATGTTCGTGATTCTTCATTGATAAATGGCGGTGTGACGAATGAGAACGGCCAGTTCGTGATTCCCTGCGGAGCCAGAAAGGCGATAGTAAGAGTTAGTTGCGTGGGCTATATTACGACAAGCAATACATATAATACAGGTAAGATTGGTTCAATTACTCTGAAGGAGGCAACGATGAACCTGCAGAAGGTGATAGTAAAGGCGGTTCGCCCTCGTACCAAGTTGACCCATGGTGGATTCCAGACCCAGGTTCAGGGTACATTGTTGAGCGATGTAGGTATGGTTTCCGACTTATTGAAACAGATTCCTCGTGTAAGAGTGAACGCCGATGGAGGTTGTAGCGTATTCGGAAAAGGTACTCCTGAGATTTATATCAATGGCAGAAAAGTTACTGATACCAAGGAATTGCAGCATCTCTCTTCTAAGGAAGTGAAAAGTGTGGATGTTATTACCAATCCTGGTGCACAATATAGTGCCGAGGTGGGGTCTGTTATTCGCATACATACCATTAAAAAACAGGGAACGGGTTTGAGTGGCAGTCTCTATTCCAAGTATTCCTTTGTCGAAAAGAATAATTGGATAGAGAATTTAAATCTCAATTATCGCATGGGTGGCTTGGATATCTTCTCGCTCTTGGCATGGAATGATACCTATCGTCATCTTTCTCAAACTACGGAGACCACGATTATGGGTAATCAGCATCAGGTAAACTTGGCGATGCCCTATTCAGGAACGTTGCGTTCCCATAATCCATACGGAAAATGGGGAATGAACTACCAGATAGATGATAACAATTCATTTGGTGTCTTCTATAGTGTCTATAATAATACCTATGAATATTTCAATCTGCAGTCAGACTATGAGGTGAAGGAAGATGGGAAGCATGCAGGCAAAGTGAAGTATGATGACGATGAAAGTAGTACGATTCAAGGTCCTGTTCATGAGGCGGATGCCTACTATGAGGGAAAACTGGGCAAGATGAGTGTGAATCTGAACGCTACCGCTCTTTGGTCTTCTGATAAGACTTATCAAGATGCCGTAGAAATGAGTGAGGAACTTGGCTCACGTGATGTGAACAGTATAACAAGAAACAAACGCCGCATGTTGGCTGGTAAGTTGGAATTGGGTTATCCTCTTTCTGAAAAAGTAAATCTCAATGTTGGAACAGAATATACCAATAGTCATGTTCATAATTTCTATCAGAACGAACAGGAGTATATCGCCACTTCTGACAGTAGGATAGAAGAGCAAAACTTTGCTGCATTTGCCAATATCGATCTGGCTATAGGCAATCATATTGGCTTACAGGCTGGAGCAAGATATGAGCATGTAAGTCATGACTGCTCTGAACGGGAGATGAGTAGGACATACGATAATGTGTTCCCTACATTCTCTCTTGGTTATCAGAAGGGGAAACTTCAGATGGAGTGGAGTGCATCGATGAAAACTCAGCGTCCTTCTTATGATGTCCTTTCCGGTTTTACCAGATATGACAACCGTTATATTTACGAGGGTGGCAATCCTTCCTTGCTTCCTACCAATATATATAATTTAGGATGGGATGTTCAGTATGGTTGGTTAGGATTTTCTGCCAATTATGGTTATAACAAACATGCCATCACCACTCTTGAAATGCTATATGATACAACCTCAGATATTCTGCTTAGTAAGCCCTATAATATAGATTATTTACAAGTGATGGACTTATCTTTAGTGGCAACTCCTGTGTTTGGTTTCTGGCATCCGATGTGGGAGTTGGATTTTGAACAACAGTTTGTGAATGGTGAGAAGTATGGTTATCATGGTAATCTCCGCAAGCCTCAATTCTCTGTTCGGTTGAACAACTGGTTTTCCTTGAATTACGATTGGTCGGCTAATGTAGATTATTTCATATCTTCATCTCATAGTTCTGGCTTCTCAGAAGTGGGTAGTGTCAGTGCTTTGAATCTTTCTGTCAAGAAGATGTTCCTAAAGAAAAGTCTTAGCATTCAGTTGGAGGCAAACGATCTCTTCCATGGTCTGAACGATAATCAGAAGTCATTTGCCACATGTATGTCTATGTTCAAGAAGTGCAAGATGAATTCTCGTTCTTTTGCTCTGACGGTAACTTATAACTTCAATGCCACCAAGAGCAAGTATAAGGGTACGGGTGCTGGTAATGCAGAAAAGAGCAGATTATAGTTTCAATTTAACAGGATTTTTCCTCTGTTTCTTTGCCATCTCCATCTTTTTCCTTAATTTTGCAGCGGAAACTCTATAATAGATATTTGTAATGGCAATAAGAATGAAGATGAAACAGAAAAAGATAAGAAAGATAGGCATCGCTTCGGCTCTGGGCCTGGTGGTGCTCGTGATGCTGGGACTGTATGGTGCCAGCAACTATATGCTCAATTATTCGCTCAACTATCCGAAGGAGGAGAGAATGACGGCTGAGCATTGGAAGAACAGAATGAAAAACGAGTGCCCCTGGATGATTGGCTGGATGGACTCTGTGTATCAGCACCATTGCGTGAAGGATACCTTTGTCACGATGCCGTCGGGCTACAAGGCACATGCCATCTATCTCTATGCACCGAAGACTACGGAAAAGACAGCCGTGGTGGTGCATGGCTATCAGGTGCGCTCCGAGGGAATGCTGCACATCGCCTATCTCTATAATCACGATATGGGGTATAATGTGCTCCTGCCAGATCTGTATGGACATGGAGAGAGCGAGGGCGATCATATCCAGATGGGATGGAAGGATAGATGGGATGTGATCAGATGGTCGGAAATCGCCAATGAGATTTTTAAAGTGAAGAGTGAAGAACAAAGAGTGAAAAATGAAGAACGAAGAGTGATGAATACCCTTCAGGTGATTCATGGTATTTCGATGGGTGCGGCAACCACGATGGCAGTATCGGGAGAGAAGACTCCCGATTACGTGAAGTGCTTTGTGGAGGATTGCGGCTATACCAGCGTGTGGGATGAGTTTTCCGCTCAGCTCAAAGACCAGTTTGGCTTGCCTGCCTTCCCGCTGATGAATACCACTTCTGCCCTTTGCCAGTATCGCTACGGCTGGTCGTTTGCCGAGGCGCAGCAGATAGAGCAGGTTCGCAAGAGCACCAAACCGATGCTCTTTATCCATGGCGATAAGGATGCCTTCGTGCCCTACGCCATGCTGCATCCCCTTTACGAGGCAAAGACGAAGGGCAGAAAAGCTATCTTCATCGCCAAAGGCTCCGTTCATGCTATGGCATATCGCGACCATCACGAGGAATACACCCGCATCGTGAAAGACTTTGTATCGAAAGAGGAATAGGCTATTCTCCGATATGTTGTCCCACCACATATCCCGTGGTCCAGGCTGCCTGCAGATTGAAGCCGCCGGTGATGGCATCAATGTCGAGCACTTCGCCGGCAAAGAAGAGGTGAGGGCATACCTTGCTCTCCAGGGTATGCAGGTCGATGTTGCTGAGGCTGATACCGCCGCAGGTAACAAACTCCTCCTTGAAGGCTCCCTTGCCGTTTACCTGATAGAGGTCGTTGGTGAGGGTTTCTATCAGCAGGTTGCAACCCTTCTTTCCCATTTCGCTCCATTTCTTTTCGGGTGCATATCCCATTTTCTGAATCAGGAAGAGCCAGAAGCGGGATGGGAGATTGTAAGGGCGGATGCTAGCTAGCTGCTTTTGCGGGTTGGCGATGATGATGCCCTGGATGTTCTCTTCCACCAGCGAGCGGTTGCTCTCGTGTACCCAGTTCACGGAAATTTTGATCTGATAGTTGTTCTCGTGCAGATGGCGGGCTGCATGGGATGAGAGTTTCAGCACGGCAGGACCGCTCATGCCCCAATGGGTGATGAGGAGCGGACCCTCAGCCTTCAGCTTGGTGCCCGGAATGCTGGTATATACAGGCTCTACCACCGTGCCCATCAGATTTTTGAAAGCCTTGTCGGCAATGTTGAAGGTGAAGAGCGATGGGATAGGCTGCTCTATCGCATGTCCTAAATCTGAGAGATGCTTGAAGTTCTCTATCTTCGGATGACCGCCCGTGGTGATGGCTACCCGGTGGAAGGCAATCTGCCTGATTTCGGAAACGGGATGAGAGACAGAAGATGCACCCGATAGATTTCCCTTTCCTTTTGAAATTTTGAAATCCAGGAGCAGGCGCTCATCCTCCAGTTCGGTGATGGCGGTGAGCTGATGATTGCATTGTATCTTCACGCCCAGTCGCTTGGCGGTATTCACCAGGCAGTTAATGATGCTGTGTGAATCCTGTGTTTGCGGAAACACACACTGGTCTTCCTGTGTAACCAGAGGCACGCCGTTCTCCTCAAACCAGTCGAAGGCATGCTGGTAGTCGAATCTCTTGAAGAGTCGTTTCATCAGTTTATGTCCGCGAGGGTACGCCTGTTTCAGGTCGGAAATCTCGTCAAAGGAATTGGTAAGATTGCATCTTCCTCCTCCCGTGATTTCCACCTTGGCGAGAACCTTCGAATTCTTCTCGAAAATCGTGATGTCGGCGTGAGGGAAGTTGCGCTTGGCCTCTATCGCCGCAAAGAATCCTGCGGCACCCCCACCAATAATTGCAATATGTAGTGATTGTGGCATATCGTATTTTTGGTTGATTAGGGTGCAAAGGTACTGCTTTTCTTTGATAAAAGAAAAAAAGTTCTCCTTTTTCTTTTGCAGATACGATAGATTTTTGTAACTTTGCGCAAAAATCATAGTATATCAAGTATCAAATAGATTTATGGCAAAAAGAGAATATGTTGAGGCCAACAAGCGTTGGCTGGAGGAAAAGGCAAAGGAGAAGGGCGTTATGGCGCTGCCTCGTGGTATATATTATAAGGTGTTGAAGCAGGGAGACCCGAAGGGAGCACAGCCTAGCCGACGCAGCATCGTGACGGCTCATTATACCGGTTGGACCATCAATGGCAAGAAGTTTGATTCCAGCCGTGGCGGCACGCCATTCGCCATGCGGTTGAGCGACTTGATTGATGGCTGGATTGTTGCCATGCAGCAGATGCACGTGGGCGACCAGTGGGAACTTTACATCCCAGCCGAAATGGGCTACGGCAAGTTCTCGCAGCCGGGCATCCCAGGTGGTTCTACCCTGATATTCGAAGTAGAACTGCTGGGTGTGGGATAACCCGGATACTTGAAATTATAATGATCATTAAGATAAGAGAGTCTTGTCCGGCTATAGTCGGTTCAATTCATCTTCCGCACTGTTCATGCCGTTGTATCTTCCCTTGCGCTTGTTGAATTTCCAGGTTACGGTCAACTTGTAGCTCCATAGCTTGTAATCCTCAGTCTGGGAGAAGTCAACGGCATGCTCGTGGGTTCGCTCCTTGAAGAGCTGCTGATGGAAGAGGTCGTTGGCACTGAAGGCAACCTGTAATCTGCCGTCCATCCACGATTTGTTGGCACCAAGACTCCAGTTCTGAGTGGGGCTGAACTTCGTTTTGCCCACTTGTCCTCCGTTGTCAAAACTGTAGGAGAGTGACAGCTGATAGTCGTTTGGTAGCGTGAAGTAATTGTCAAACGATGCATTCCAAGTTGCTCCGTTGTAACTGATTAGCTCTCCATGATCATTTACGGAGAAGCGCTGGTAAGTGATGCTTGCATTGACATTCGGACGCCAGCAGCCGAAGACGTGACCCCAGTTGAGATAGGCCATGTATTTCTGCATCTTGTTGAAGTTCATGAATGTACTCACGTATCTTACGGGCTTGTCCTCCGGCACTTCATGAATGTACATGATGGAGTGGTCGGTACGGGTGTATCTCAGCATTCCCATGAAATCTTTCCACTGCACGGAGTAGGTCAGACGATAGGTGTTGACAGGCTGCAGCTTCGGATTGCTGATCTGATACTGAAAGCGCGAGATATAGTAGATGTTCCCACTGAGCTGACTGAAAGAAGGTCGGGCGGTGGTAGTTCGGAAGCTGAGCGAGTGATGCCACGATGGTTCGTTGAGAGAGATACCGAACGATGGAAACCATTGGTCGTAATGACGCTCCATATTGTCGGGAGATTCCTCCGACAGATTGGTGTATCGGGATGTGAGATGCTCGTATCGGATGCCTGCCCACCAGGTCCATTTGCCAACTCCACCCTGATATTGCAGGTAAGCAGCCGTCTTGGTATCGTGGTTTTTGTATTCCGTAGTTCCAAGCATATCGGCAGAACTTTCGGTTTTACCCTTGCCTTCCATCAGGCTCCATTCGCCACCATAGTTGATGGAATGTTTGTCAGAGATGAGTTGCTTGACTTCGATTCTTCCACTATAGATATCGTAGTTGGAATTGGAACGGTTGAGGGTTTCCTGCATCTCGCTACCTTCTTTCTCCGTGATAGGCTGGCTGTCAGAATCCTTGTTCCTGGCATAGTCCAGATAAATCTGTGATGAGAGATGCTTCGACCATTTAGCCAGATGGAAGAGGTTGAAGTGGTGACTGCGCTGGTGTCCCCATTGCTGGCTCTCCGCATCAAAATACTTCATCTCGCCATCCGCATCAGAAAGCTTCATCTCTCTATTTGTATCTTCTCCTGCTGGGTTAGGATAGCGATAGTACTGCTGCTGTTTCTCGCTTCTGCCGCCATTCAGACAAAGCCCTTCCCATTGTATTCCCACTTCGTGTTGCTTGCTGAGCAACCAGTCGAAGTTGAGTTCTATAGCGTTATAATTTGCCTTGTTCTTGCCATAGCGGTCGGTTCCGAAGAGATATTCGCCATCTTTGGCTCTTACGAGCGCTTCCTGTGGCTGATGCACATTGTATCGGTTGTCTGTGTAGCCGTAAAATCCTGTGAGCGAAATCTTCTTCGTTACCCAACCCAGGGTCAATTCCTCGTGGTTGGTGTTCACCTCGCTCAATTTATCATACACCTGCATCTTGCCGAATATACCCTCGTCTGTTCTTCTCGTCAGGATTCTCAGTACGGCTCCCGTCGTTGCATCATATTTTGCACCAGGAGTGGTAATGAGTTCTATTTCATCTATCAGCTTCACATCGAGATGAGCGAGTTCGGCAGAGGTAGCCTTCTTGTCGTTGAGATAGATGGTGGGTGCTCCCAGTCCGTTTACTTCCAGAGTTCCATCGGAGGTTTGTTTCATGCCGGGTATGTGCTTCAATACATCTTCCAGCGTTGGCTCCTTTGCCAAAGGAGTGTTGCGGACACGGGTAACCAAGGCATCGTTTCTCATCTTGTACATCGGGCGATGACCTGTTACGGTTACGGCTTGAATCTCGGCCTCCTTATCAGCTTTGATTGAATCTTTTTCCGTCTGTACTGAGTCTGCGGAAACTCCGGATGTCGGGAATTTCCCGTTTTGTGCTGTTGCACAGGTGGCGGTGGCTAGCATCGCACATATAACTGTTTCTTTCTTCATTTTCTTCCTTGCTTTTTGTTTTCGTCTGCAAAGGAACAGCTTTTCGGGCTCAAAATCGCAAATAATCATTACTGAAACATTACGCTGGCAAAATAATCTTGCTTCACCTTATTATATATAGTGAAATCTTTGTACCTTTGCATCAAGAAAAGAAAAAATGATATGAATAGAAGAATCAAACAAGTCTGGCTGCTCGCCATCCTTTCCTCTTTCCTGCTGATAGGCTTGCAGACCTATTGGCTATACAATAGCGTGACCTATTCGATGGGAGAGATGGGGAAGAAAAATGCCGAAAAGGCGGAACAGGCAATAGTCACTTATCAGACAAATATCGGAGCAGCGGTAAAAGAAAAATCACATATCGGTTATGTCGTTACGGCATATTTTTCAGACTACAAGAGTCCCTGTACTACGGTTTGCTCTCCGCTGGATACGGATACAATCATTGGTGGAGTGGTGTATCGCAAGCCGGGATTCGGTAATGTGATGGAGAAGAGAGATACTTTCGATTTGCGTGAGACGGATTCCAATAATTCTTTTGATTGCCTGAATACTTACATCACTTACCAGCTTACCCGTTTTGATAAGGCGCATTTTGACCGTTTCATCAGTAGAAAACTGGGCAATGATTTCATCGGGGCAGAGATGAAGACAGGAAAGCATCGTCTGTGGCAGACAAGAATCGTAGAGCCTCCTACCTTGTTTCATCACGAAATGCTGGTAGAAGTGCCTTTCAATCCTATCCAGTATCAGTCGATGCAAATGAGGATGCAGGTGCCGATGCTGCCCATCCTGAAGGGAATGATGTGGCAGATGATAGGAAGTCTGCTGGTTACCATCATGCTTCTCCTGAGCATAGCTTATCTCATCAAGGTGATGCTCCTGCAGAAGAAGGTGGATAAGATGCGAAGCGACTTTGTGCATACGATGATTCACGAGCTGAAACGCCCCGTGCAGACGCTGAAGATGTGTGTATCTGTATTCTCTGCTCAAAAGACAGATGAGAAGGATGAGAATGCTCTCATCATGGAGACGGTTAGAGAGGAAAGCGATAACCTGACCGCCTATCTCGCCAAACTCCGGGAAGTAATCAGGGCAGAGGAACATATCCCGCTCCAGATAACGTCTTTCGATATCCATGCCGCCTTGCTGAATCTAGTGGCTGTGTATCGAAAGAACAGACAGAAGGAGGTGAATGTTTCGCTCGATTACCAGCGCACTTCCGACCTGATGATAGGAGATAGAGACCAGCTTCTGAATGTGGTCAGCAACCTGATGGAGAACTCGGTGAAATATTCTGGAGACATAGTCAATATCCATGTTGCCTGCCGAGATATCGGGAAGGGGGAAGTCATGATTTCTGTATCAGATAATGGAATCGGAATTTCGTCCGACGAGCAGCAGAGAGTCTGGACGAAGTTCTATCGCAGCAATACTTACCCGGATATGATGCAGCCGGGCATCGGCTTGGGCTTGAGTTTTGTGGATATGATTGTGAAGGCTCATGGGGGTAGAAAAATGATGCAGAGCGAAGTGGGCAAGGGAACCAGGATTTCAATAGTCATCCCGCAACACTCCTGATGCATCCGGTTTAACGCTATAAACAACAGAAAAAATGATCAAGATATTATTTGCAGACGATGACTTGAAGTATTCCATGTTGCTGAAGAGTTTCCTTCAGCAGCATGGCTACGACGTGACTTATGCCGGAAATGGCAAGAAGGCATGGGAACAGTTCCCGGAGGTGAAGCCCGACCTGGTATTGCTCGACATCAATATGCCGGAGATGGATGGCTATGATGTGGCAGAACGCATCAGAACCATCGACCCGAAGGTGCTTATCTTCTTTCTCACCGACCGTACGGAGAAGAACGATCGACTGAAAGGTTTCTCCCTGAAGGCAAACGATTATCTTGCCAAACCCTTCTATCCGGAAGAGTTGTTGGCAAGAATAGAGGAGCGGTTCTCTATGAATGAGAGTGAGACGATAGAAGAGGAGGTGTATCATTTCGGTGAAACCACCTTCTGCTATAATAACAATGAACTTCGTACCCGTTCCTCTCGTGTGCTCATCACCAGCCGACAAGCCGACATCCTCCGTCTGCTGGCGAAGAATATCGGTAATGTAGTAAGCAAGGAGATGATACAGGAGGCGGTGTGGGGAACCGTGAGCTATGCCAACTCCCTGGCTGTGAATGTGCAGATGACGTATCTCCGTCATGCTCTTCAGCATGATGCGACCGTTAAGATTGAGTCGCTGAAGAAAAAGGGATACGTACTTACTCTCTTATCTGAAGTATAGTAAATACCTCTTTTATCCGAATTATAAAAAAGTTGATCCGAAACAGCGGCTATTGCTAGCCATCTGTCTCGGATCTTTTTATTTGTGGATGAAGTGGTTTATTCCTCTGTTTTTGCCATCATCTTCTCATAGAGTCCATCCACGATGGAGTCGGCGAGGGAGATGTTGGGCACCATGATGTTTTCGCATTTCAGATATTTGCATGCCTTGAGGAAGATCTCAGCGGCAGGAATGATGACGTCGGCACGGTCTTCTTTCAGGGAGAAGGAAATCTCGCGCTCCTCGATGCTCAGGGGCTGCATCATCGAGTGGAGACGCTTCAGTTCGGCAAGCGTCAGGTTTTTGGAGTCCTGCTTGCTGTGGCGTGCCAGCTTGTTCAACTTGTTGATGTTGCCACCCGAACCGATGATCCTGATGTCGCCGTATTGCTCGGCATATCTCGTCAGGTTCTCCTTGAAGAGCTTTTCGGTTTCGGCAGTCACCTTGCCGCTCAGCATTCTCAGAGTACCCATGTTGTAGGAATAGCTTTCGGCGAGCACACCGTCATGGATGATACTCACCTCCGTGGAACCACCGCCCACATCAATGTAGGCAAAGCTGCCCTCGTTGGAGTCTGTTTTCTCTACCAGGTTGTTGTAGAGGAGCTGTGCCTCCTCCTGCCCCTTGATGATTTCGAGTTTGATGCCGGTTTGCTTCTCTATCTTCTTGAGCACCTTCTTGCCGTTCTCGGCATCGCGCATGGCTGAAGTGGCACAGGCGCGAAATGCCTCTACGTCATTGAGTTTCATGAATTGCTTGAAGCCCTTCATCATGTGGAGCATCATCTTCTCACGCTCCTTGGAAACCTTTCCCAGGGTGAATACATCCTTACCCAATCGCAATGGGATGCGGATGAACATGAGTTTTTTGATGCGGTCTTCCTCTCGGATTGCCTCGGGATCGAAGCGCTTGATGAGGAGTCGGGCTCCGTTTGAGCCGATATCAATGGATGCTAAATTCATCATTATTTATATGCTTTATTATTTATATGCCTTATAAAGTTCTTCCTGACTGCGGAATGGCTCGCCTTCTACAAATTCCTTGCCGCCCTTGCCATCTACCACTCTGCCGTTCATCGTATCTCTCATACCATAGGAGATGGTGCGGAGCAGGTCTGCCTGCATATCCTCGTCATATACCGGGGTGAGTACCTCGATGCGGTTGATGAGGTTTCTTGGCATCCAGTCGGCAGAACCGATGAAGTATCTTGGCTTGCCTCCGTTGGCAAAGATGAGGATACGGCTGTGCTCCAGATAGCGGTCGATGATGCCCACGCAGCGGATGTTGTCGCTGAGCTTGGCGATGCCTGACACCAGCGAACAGTTGCCGCGGATCACGATGTCTATCTTCACGTCAGCCTTCGATGCCTGATAGAGCTTGATTACCATATCGGTATCGGTGATGTGGTTGATCTTCATCTTCACCCAAGCCTCCTTGCCCTCGTTGGCATTCTTGATTTCTGTATCAAGCATGCGCAGGATGCGGCTCTTCATGGAGTTTGGAGATACGAGAAGCTCGTTGAAGCGGAATGGTGAGAATGGGCGGTCGATGAAATCGAATACCTTAGCCACCTCGTTTACCAGCTTAGTACGGGCTGTCATCATCAGATAGTCGGTATAGATCTTGGCATTGCCCTCGTGGAAGTTTCCGGTTCCCACACAGGCGATGTTGCCCTTCTTTGATTCGATATAGAGCAGCTTGGAGTGAATCTTCAGTCCTTCTACACCGAAGATTACGTTCACGCCCTCTTCCTGCATGCGCTTGCTCCATTTGATGTTGCTTTCCTCGTCGAAACGTGCCAGAAGCTCTACCACGGCAGTTACCTTCTTACCGTTGCGGGCAGCAGTGATGAGTGCCTTCACTACCTTTGAATCCTTTGCCAGACGATAGAGGGTGGTCTTAATCGCCTTCACCTCGGGTTTGATAGCTGCCTCACGGAGCACACGGATGTAGCCGTTGAAGCTATGGTAGGGTACATGGATAAAACGGTCTTTCTCACGAATCTGGTCGAGGATGCTCTCGTTGGAGAGGAACTCCGGTTTCATGATAGGAGCCCACTTCTCGTATTTCAGTTCCTTGTGTCCGCAATCTGGGAACGACATCAGATCCTTGTGGTTCTGGTATCTTCCGCCAGCCAGTGAAGCATCCAGTTCTTTGGTGTTCAATCGCTCACGGAGTTTCTTTTGGAGTTCCTTCGGCATCTCCTGATCGTAGATTACGCGCACGGCTTCACCCTTCTTACGGCTGTTTACACCCAGTGCAATCTTCTCCATGGTTCCGAAGTCGGCATCATTGTCCATCTCCATTTCGGCATCCTTGGTAAACTTGAAACTGAAAGCACGGTAGGTGCTCTCCTTGAAACCGAGGAATACCAGAGGTAGACAGTATCTGATTACATCGTCCAGATACATGATGTTGTCAAAACCCTCGCTTGCCGGCACCTTTACCCAGCGTCCGTAAACTCTATCTGGTACCTTTACTACGGCATATTTCTTCTTCTTGTCATCCTCAGCCTTTTCTACGGCAAGGTAAATGCGGTTGTCCTCCAGTGTGGAGAGGTCGTCTATCTCGTTGAGCCAGATAGGGTTGACAGAACCATTGAGCTTGTCATAGAAGAACTGCGTAAGGAATTCCTTCTGCTCGTCGTTGAGCTGGTCTTCGTTGAGCAGGCGAACCTTGTGTACTTCAAGCTCTCGGAAAACCGTATCCACCGCCTCAGTGTATTCTTTCGAATAAGATTCATTGAGTTTATTAATTGCTTTAAGTGATTTCTTAATCTGCTGTTCGGTATCCTTGTCGAGCTTCTGGTTGAGCATGCGGTTGAGTGATGCCACGCGGACACGGAAGAACTCGTCAAGGTTATTGGAATAAATACCGAGAAAAGAGAGACGCTCCAACAATGGGACGTACTCTTTCTCTGCTTCCTGGAGAATGCGATGGTTGAAGTACATCCAACTGATATCACGTTCTACGTATGCCTTTTTGAGTAATTCTTCTTTGGTCATAGTCGTTTGCTAATTATAGAGTTATTTAACTTTCTAATGTCTTTCCATACGCCCTGGGCTAGGGGCTTTTGGGCTTTCAGCCCGTTCTTGAACCACATTCGAAAGTTTGTGGGTTATTTTATTTTTGTAGACTCTTTCTTATTCTTTTTTTCAACTTTCTTTTCTGGAGCAGCTTCCTTCTTCTCTAAGTCAGCTTTCTTTTCAGAAGTCTTTTCTTTCTTCTCTGCGTTAGCTTTCTTTTCAGAAACTTTCTCGTCCTTCTTGTTCTTAGAAGGTTCTTTAGAGTCTTTGCCTGGTACTTCCAGAACGAGGAAATCTGTATCTCCGTCGATAAAGTGAAGCTCTTTACGGAAGAACTTGCTGCTGCCTGCTGGAACGATGATGTCGTGCAACTGGTCGCAGTCATCGAATGTATGACGGCTCAACTTTTCTGGAGTTCCTGCGAAAGTAATCTTCTTCAGTTTGTCGCATTCAGCGAAAGCGTATGCTTTGATAGCTTTCACGCTGGCTGGTATATAAATGTTATCCAATTCATCACAATCATAGAATGCATCATGTTCAATCTCCTTCACGGTACTAGGGATGATGACATGAGCCAATTGTTTCTTGCCACGGAAAGCCATCTCTCCGATAATCTCTACTCCCTCAGGAATCGTAAAACTGGCATCATGGTTCATGTAGTAAACCAAGCGCTTCTTGTCGGCGGTATAGACTGCCCCGCCGTCAAACTCAAAATTATCGCTGTCAATCTTCTGTAAGGCGAGGTTGAGAACCAAGTTTTCAAACTTACCGTCTTTCTTGGACTTCTTCTTGAGAATCTCCAAAATTGCTTTTTTATTTTCCTTCATATAATCATATATGTTAATTGTATTTCTTTTCGGTTGCAAAGGTACGGCGATATTTTTAAACTAGAGCGAAAAGATGGTTACATGTTTATGACGATGATGTTACATCGATATTACGGGCGTTACAATCATATTACACGCTTTGTAAACAGGCAATGTAACACTTTTTTAATACTTATGTTTTGTGAAAGAAATATTTTATCCTTATCTTTGCAGCCGAAAAGAAATAGAAAGGCATCTTGTAGGATTTCAATTCATAACGGGATTGCTTTCTTGTTGGTAACAATCAATTAAGCTATATATATAAGGTAAAAATGAAGAAGAAAACGTATCTGTTTATAGCACTGTCTATAGTGTCGATGGGAATGAATGCCCAAAACTCAGAAAAGAGTTCTCTTGGAAACAATGTGCCTGAATTCGTCAAGACAATGAAGATAGGTGGAACCATCCGTTCTAAGTATGAATACCAAACCGAGGAAGGGGAGGGACGATTTGAGGTGCGTACGGCCCGTATCAATGTAGCAGGAAATGTAACAAAGGAGGTTAGTTATAAGGCTGAGATTGATCTCTGTGATGAGGGTAAGATCAAGATGCTCGATGCTTATACCCGCATCAAGCCTTGGAAGACACTGCAGCTTACCATTGGTCAGGAGCGTGTGCCATTCACTATTGATGCTCACCGTTCTCCTCATCAGCAGTACTTCGCCAACCGCTCGTTCATCGCCAAGCAGGTGGGCAACGTGCGCGACGTGGGTGCCGAAATCGGATACACCTGGAATGTAGGTTTCCCAATTGTGGTGAATGCCGGTATCTTCAACGGTTCGGGTTTGACCAACCAGAAGGATTACTGGACCAAGGGCGTTAACTATTCAGCCAAGGCTCAGTTCCTCTTCCCAAATGTCAACCTGGTGTTGAGTACCCAGAAGATCAAGCCATCTGATGTTACGGTAACGATGTATGATGGCGGTATCACCTTCCACAAGGGTGGTTTCATTGCTGAGGCTGAGTATCTTTACAAGCATTACAGTAAGGATGCTTTCCACGATGTTCATGCATTCGATGGTTTCGTATGCTATGATATTCCGGTGGCTAATCCTAAGAGCCTTATCAGGAAGGTTTCGCCTTTGGCAAGATATGATTTCATGAGCGACCACAGTGATGGTACAAGATATGGCGGTTCTGATACAGAACTGGGTGCATTGAAGATCAATGATTATAAGCGCCATCGTGTTACGGGCGGTGTAACCTTGAGCCTTGCCAAGCCATTCATCTCAGATATCCGTATCAACTACGAGAAATATTTCTATCGTAAAGGTGGTATAGCTAAAGTTTCAGAAAAAGATAAGATTGTTGTGGAGTTCATGACAAAGTTCTAATAATAGTTTATAGTTAAGAGTTTATAGTTTATAGCAACAGTCATCTATAAACTATAAACTCTTAACTATAAATTCCTTACAGCATTCCCTTAGAACTAGGAAGCTCGAAGTGGTAGATGTCTCTCTTTACCGCCATTTTCAGCGAACGGGCAAGTGCCTTGAAGATGCCTTCTATCTTGTGATGCTCATTTTCGCCTTCAGCCTTGATATTGAGGTTCATCTTTGCTGCATCACTCAGACTCTTGAAGAAATGCTTGAACATCTCGGTTGGCATTTCGCCAACCTTCTCTCTGTGGAACTCGGCATCCCAAATCAGCCATGGACGGCCACCGAAATCCAATGCTACCTGACAGAGACAATCATCCATCGGCAGACTGTAGCCGTATCTTTCTATTCCGCGCTTATCACCTAAAGCCTGCAGCAGGCATTCGCCCAGTGCAATACCCGTATCCTCAATGGTATGATGCTCATCCACATAGAGGTCGCCCTTGGTATGGATGGTGAGGTCCATCATGCCGTGCTTGCCTATCTGTTCCAGCATGTGGTCGAAGAAACCGAGACCGGTAGAAATGTCGCATTTTCCTGAACCATCGAGATTTACCTTGATGTAGATATCCGTTTCCTTGGTGGTGCGCTTCACTTCTGCGATACGGTCGCCGGCAAAGAGAATCTCGGCAATCTTATCCCAGTCCATGCCGTCTTTTCCGAGAATCAGACTCTTGCAACCCAGGTTTTCTGCAAGCTGGGCATCGGTTTCACGGTCGCCGATTACATAACTGTTTGCCAGGTCGTATGCCGGGTTGTCGATATATTCAGTCAGCATGCCTGTTCCTGGCTTGCGCATCGGCGAGTTATCCTCAGGGAAGTGGCGGTCGATGTGCTGCTTGGCAAAGTGGATGCCTTCGCTCTCCAGGGTCTGGATGATGAAGTTGTGTACAGGCCAGAAAGTATCTTCCGGAAAGGAGTCGGTACCCAGTCCGTCCTGGTTGCTCACCATCACCAGCTCGTAGTCGGTGTGCTGGGCAATGAAGGAGAGATTGCGGAACACGCCCTTGGTGAATACCAGCTTCTCGAAGCTGTCAATCTGTTCATCCTCTGGTTCCTGAATCAGAGTTCCATCGCGGTCGATGAAGAGTAATCTTGTCTGTTTCATGTCTCTTATATATGTTAATACGATTAATATTTTTCAATTTCTGCGGTTGCCATCTTCTGGCTTTCCTTCATTCTCTTCTTCTCTTCGTCTTGCACCTTGTAAGAGCCGAATTGATAGGCAAGTGAAATGCCGAGCCAGCTCAGGGCGTAGATGATGAGCAGGAAGGTGATGGTAAACACCAGGAAGAGGAGTGGGGTGAAATAACCCGGCACACCGAGCGGGTCACCATCAAGCGCACCGAGCTGTGAATAGAACTGTGCGATGATGAGGATGATGGAAGGCAGGGCTGCGATAAAGGTAGCGATGCCTACGATAATCATGCCGAGAAAACTGGTCAGAAAGAAACCTCCGAAGTGGCGGAGAATGCGGAGGAGGGATTTTCTTATCTTGCGCTTTTCGCCCTTAGGACACAGTTGCTTTCTTGGCAGAAGATGCCAGAATGATACGATAGCCATTACGATAGTGGCTCCATAAATGATGGTTTGCAGGATGAACGAAGCCATCGGATTTACGGCTCCCCAATCGTGAAGCGGTTTGTTGGGGAGGAGGAAATAGAGTACGATAGCCAGCAATACAGCAAATGGAACATGGGTAGTCCATGTCTGTTTTACAAGTGATCTGAAGTCACTTGTTATGGTATCGTATGATGCTCTCATGCAGGAAGTTATACTTCTGTGCTTAAATAATTCATTTACTTCCATAACTATCTTGTTTTAATTTCTAATTATCGCTTTTGTTTTTTTACTCTTTTACCTTTAAAAGTTTCTTCTGAATTCTGAGCAGGTAATGGCGGTAGCGATAGCCACATTCAGACTGTCGGCGGTAGCTCTACCTTCCGGAAAGTTAGGGATGAGCAACTTGTGATTTACCTTCTTTGCCAGTTCTGGCGAGATGCCTTTTCCTTCGTTTCCCATCACGATAAGTCCACGGTTTTCGAGCGTTTGCTGATAGATGTTGTCGCCGTCCAACAGGGTGCCGTAAACGGGAACATCGGCAGGAAGTGATTCTACCAGTCCCAGCAGGTCGCCATATTCTACCTTCACTCTTGCTATGCTGCCCATCGTAGCCTGAACCACCTTCGGATTGTATACGTCGGCAGTATCCTGACTGCAGTAGATATGGGTGATGCCAAACCAGTCGGCGATGCGGATGATGGTGCCCAGATTGCCCGGGTCCTGAACGCCGTCGAGCGCCAGACTCAGTTCGCTGGTATTAATAGAGTAATCTCCTGATGTTGCCTGTCTGAATACGGCAAGTACCTGTTGCGGATGCTGCAGGAAACTCACCTTCTTCAGTTCTTCATCAGTAACCTCTATCACTTCGGTTTCAGCCCCGAAGTGTTTGCCCCGGAGCCATTCGCCGGTAGCCACAATCAGGTCGGCAGGTTGCAGAGCGAGCAGATCGTCTACCACCTTGAAACCTTCTGCCACGAACTTTCCTTCTTTATTTCTGTTCTTCTTCACTTCGAGCGAACGTATGTACTTTATTTTATTCTTGCTAATCATTTATTTTTTGTCTATATGTGTGCAAAGGTAACATAAAATATAGACATTTCAAAATAAAAAGTGCTAAATATTTTGTATTTAATTTGTTTTGCATTATCTTTGCATATCAAAAACGATAGATATTTTGAAAAAAGAAACGATTTCATTACTTGCCTTGCCGCTGCTCATAGCATCTTGTTCTTCAAGCAAAATGGTGCCGGAAGGGGAGTATATATTAAATAAGGTAGAAGTGAAGAGCGACTCGACAGGGTATAATGCCGGGGCGCTCAAGCAGTATGTGCGCCAGAAAGAGAAACCGAAACTCTTCTCGCTCTTCAAGAATCCTTTCAGCAAGAAGCCTGTCATCTACGATACTTTGCAGGCACGGCTCTCCTGTCAGGATCTGCTTACCGCCATGCAGAACCAGGGCTTCATGCATGCTGGGGTGTCGCTCTATACCACCAAGAAAGGAAAGAAATTGGATGCTACCTATCTGTTGCATCCCGGAGAACCTTTTATGATAGGTAAGGTGAAATATGAGGTGGAAGATGAACATATCCAGCAACTTCTGCATCTCGATAATCCCGATAATCAGCAGATTAAGCCGGGTATGAGATTTACGGTAGAAACATTGGATAATGAGCGCAGGCGTATCTCCAGCCTTCTGACCAATGATGGCTATTTCCGCTTTCATAAAGATTTTATCCAATTTTCTGCCGATACGATTGCGGGACAGAAGGATATCGCCCTGACGCTCCACCTGATGAAGTATAAGGCAAACAGTAATGCTCCTGAGGTTGATCATCCCCGATATGAAATCAGAAACATCAACTATCTGAGTAATGACAGCGACCGAATCCATCTGCGCCATCAGGTTTTGCTCAATGCCACTGCCCTCAGAGAAGGCCGTCCCTACAGTGCCGCCGCCTTGCAGCGTACCTATAACAACTTTGCCCGTCTGCAGGCGGTGAAGTATACCAACATCAGATTCTCTGAAGTTCCTGACAGCAACCTGGTTACGGAGAACGGAATGGAGAGGGACAGCATCAGCCGGCAGATGGATTGCAATATCCAGATCAGTACCAACAAGCCTTCTACCATCGCCTTCCAGCCGGAGGGAACCAATACGGCGGGCGACTTGGGAGCTGCAGCTTCGCTCACTTATACCAACCGAAATCTCTTCAGAGGTAGTGAGCAGTTGAGCATCGAACTTCGTGGAGCCTACGAGGCCATTACCGGTCTGGAGGGGTATCAGGATCAGAACTATACAGAATATTCGGTTGAAGGCAAACTGGTTTTCCCTCGTTTCTTGGCGCCTTTCCTTTCAAGAAATTTCAGAAGAAGGCAGACGGCAAACAGCGAGTTGTCGGCAAGTTGGAATCTTCAGAACCGACCGGAGTTTCATCGCCGCGTATTCTCTACTGCCTGGCGTTATCGCTGGACAGAACCGCGTCATCACCTGGCCTGGCGTTTCGACCTGCTCGATCTCAACTATGTGTATATGCCATGGATATCCGAGACTTTCAAGAGAGACTATCTTGATAATGCAGAAAACAGAAATGCCATCCTCCGCTACAATTACGAAGACCTGTTTATCATGAAGATGGGTTTCGGTTTGAGTTATAGCGATGGGGTAGATGCTGTGCGAGTGAATGTAGAGAGTTCGGGCAATCTGCTGAGCGGTGTTTCCAAGACATTTGGTTTCAAGGTGAACAGCCAGGGACAGCGTACATTATTTAATATAGCTTATGCCCAGTATGCCAAGTTTGATGTAGATTATACCCACCTGATGCAGTTTGATAAGCGCAATGCTCTGGCGCTGCATGCGGGTATCGGTGTGGCTTATCCTTACGGCAACAGTACGGTGCTACCTTTCGAAAAGCGTTATTTCTCGGGTGGTGCCAACTCGGTAAGAGGTTGGGGCGTAAGAGAATTAGGTCCGGGCAAGTTTAAGGGAACTGACGGCAGAATAGATTTCATCAACCAGACGGGTGATGTGAAGCTCGACTTGAATGCAGAATACCGCACTTCGCTCTTCTGGAAGTTAGAGGGTGCAGCGTTTATCGATGCCGGTAATATCTGGACACTTCGCAATTATCAGGATCAGCCTGGTGGCCAGTTCAAGATAGATGAATTCTACAAGCAGATAGCTGTAGCCTATGGCTTAGGTCTCAGGTTGAATTTCGATTACTTCATCCTCCGTTTGGATATGGGTATGAAGGCGATCAATCCAGCCTATGGAACGAAGGAAGAGCATTGGGCGATTATCCACCCGAAACTAGACCGCGATTTCGCCTTCCATTTCGCAGTAGGTTTGCCGTTCTAAATGCAGCTAATAGTTTATAGTTAATAGTTTATAGCCAGGAGTTTCTGTAGGGCATCTTTTTTGATTATGATGCCCCTCAGAAACTCCTTACTTTTTTCAAGGCAATTTATCCAACTTAATCTTCCAGAGCCCCTTTTCCATACACATCGGCAGTTGGAAATCGGCCTGTTCTATGAGCTGCGGATCCTGTCCGATGCTGTCCATCTGCAGAAAATTATGAACCGTAAGGGTAACGGTGGCACTTGTTTCATCGTCACCGAAATCAATATCCGTAATCTCGATGCTGGCATCCTCCGGTTTCTGGCGCAGCAGTTCCACGTCGGTCTCGTTCACATTACTTGCAGCATAACGCAGCCAGCGCTCCGATTCCTGGGTGCAATACTTCACGGCTTTCGGGAAATGCCAGTTGAAATAATTGTTGGCAAACGAATCAACATCTGCCTTCAGCTGGTCCTCGCTGCCTTCGTGAGGTTCACAGCCCGAAAGGCTGAATATACTTGCGGTCATGCATGCCACAGCTATGCATAAACCTATCATCGACTTCTTCATCATGATTCTCAAATCTTAAAAATTCTATTTTTTTGCGATATTTCGGCACAAAGATAGTAAAAAACTTTGTAATAAGAATCTTTTTTGCTAACTTTGCATGGAAAATAACAATTAAAATGCTGAAATTTATATCCTTTGGCAGTGGAAGTAGTGGCAATTGCTATTATCTTTACACTGATACGGATTCGATACTGATAGACGTAGGAGTAGGAATAAGAATATTGAAGAAGCATTTCCATAACTATGGACTTCGCTTCGAGGATGTGCATCACGTCCTCATCACCCATGACCACGCCGACCATGTAAAGTCGGTGGGGAGTCTGAGTACTGACTATCATCTACCGGTATATACGACCCGTAAAGTACATCAAGGCATCGAGCGCAACTATTGTGTTCGGAAGAAGATAGAGCCTAACCATGCTCGTGTGATAGAGAAGAAAGTAACTTTCACACTGGGCGAGTTTAAGATTACTCCGTTCGGTGTACCCCACGACAGTACCGACAATGTTGGCTATTTCGTGGAGTGCGGTGGTGTAAACTTCTGTCTCATCACCGATGTGGGACATATTACTGAAGAGATGCACGACTTTATCGGTCGTGCCAACTATCTTGTGCTCGAGGCGAACCATAGTGTAGAGATGCTCCAGCAGGGTCATTATCCCCAGTATCTGAAGGATCGCATTCTGGGAGATAACGGTCATCTGAGCAACGACGATTGTGGCGAGGCGCTTGCCAATTATGCTACACCGGAGCTTCATCACGTCTGGCTCTGTCATCTCAGCGAGGAGAACAACCATCCTGAGCTGGCACGCAAAACCGTGGAGCAGATTTTGCGCAGCAAAGGCATCATAGCCGGCAAGGACTTCCAGCTGGAAGTATTGAAGCGCAAGACACCGAGCGAAATCTATAAGCTGGTGTAGGGCAGGTGTAAAACTAAAAAGGTAGCCGGATAAGGAGTTATATTGAGTTAACTCCTTATCCGGCTATTTCATGAATACGAAATAAACGGCTGCAATCAGGCAGCAGAAGGCTGCGAAATGATTCCAGTGCAATCCCTGTCCCTGAAAGAGGATATTGGCGATGATGGCGAAGACGATGAGTGATACGCATTCCTGTATCACTTTGAGTTGGACCAGATTAAACGGTCCGCCATTATCCACGAAACCGATGCGGTTGGCTGGTACCTGACAGCAATATTCGAAGAAGGCGATAGCCCAACTGAAGGCGATGACACCGATAAGAGGCCAGTTGCTGCTCACGCCCGTTTGTTGCAACTTGAGATGTCCGTACCAAGCTAGCGTCATGAAGATGTTGCTCAGCACCAATAATAATATAGTATACAATCCGTTCATAATCTTATCTTTTTTGCGGGTGCAAAGGTAATATATTTTTTAAAACCCTCCAAATTTCAGGGAAGTTTCATTTCGTTTTTGTTTTGATATGGCTGTTTTTGGCAGATAAATCTCCGATGTTCTGATATTTATCTCCGAAAGATAAGTGTGCTGTTTGCGTATGGCTAGTAGGCTGTTTGGGGCGAACAGCCTACTGGCGGAATAGGGAACAGTAGGCTGTTCCTATGAGATAGTCATCTCTGACAGGGAGTCCAGATTTCCCAATCCTATCAATATGATTTATGTTTAGCATTCTGCAAAAATCTCTTCACTCTTCACCTTTCCTCCCAAATCCCCTGTGTTTATCGGCATTTCGGGAGGTGAAGAGTCATCAGCAACTCTTCACCCACTCTTCACCTCCGTCAACCTCCCTGTTTATCGGTATTCCGGAGGGCTTGGTGAAGAGTGAAAAGTATTTCCGTGTTTGCTTCCACATAATATTTATCGGTCAGGATTATGATATGACAACCTTGCTGTATCTGGATTGATTCGCATAATCCTTTAAATTTCAGTGTCCTCAGCCATTTTCTTTCAGATTTTCTTGCGAGTTCCAATCTTTCTTCGTATCTTTGCCGTGCCAGTTATTCATTTAAACAAGGAGCAATATGATGGTACATCGAGATAAGATATTATGTTTTTTGGTTTTATTCTGCTGCTTTGCTCATACTTCTCTGCAAGCCCAGCAGCCACGCAAGAAGGTGGGGCTCGTGTTGGGTGGAGGTGGTGCCAAGGGTGCGGCTGAAGTAGGTGTGCTCAAGGTGCTGGAAGAGGCTGATATTCCTGTAGATTATATTGCCGGAACCAGTATCGGTGCCATCGTGGGCGGACTCTATGCCATCGGCTACGATGCTGCGGATATCGATAGCCTCTACCGTAACCAGAACTGGCTTTTCCTTTTGAGCGACCAGGTGAAACGTGAATCGGAGACTTTCCTCTCTAAAGAAGAAAGGGAGAAATATATCGTTCATATTCCTCTTTCCAAAGAGAGGAAGGTCTCGTTGCCAACCGGTTATGTGAAGGGGCAGAATATCTTTAACCTTTTCTCTAAACTTACCGTGGGGTATCATCAGGTGGATGATTTCTCCAACCTACCCATCCCTTTCCGTTGCGTGGCGGTAGATCTGGTAGAAGGCAAGGAGGTCGTGTTTTCATCGGGCTCGTTGCCATTGGCGATGCGTGCCAGCATGTCGATACCGGGCGTGTTTGCTCCGGTAGAATGGAAAGGGAAGATGCTGGTGGATGGCGGCGCCTTGAACAATCTGCCGGTTGATGTGGCAAAGGAAATGGGAGCAGATGTGATTATCTGTGTAGATTTGAGTACCGGTTGGAAGAAGAAGGAAGAACTGAAATCGGCTTCTTCTGTTGTTGAACAGCTCATAAGTATGATGGGGCAGAACAAATACCGGAAGAATATGGCTGAAGCCGATCTTTATATCAATCCTTCTCTGAAAGGTTATTCGGCAGCCAGTTTCCAATCTGAAGCCATTGATACCATGATACAGCGGGGAGAACAGGCTGCCCGTCAGAAATGGGATGAGCTGATGGCTCTGAGAAAGTATATCTATGCTGATGCTTGTGATTCTGTAGCCTCTGATGATACATTACAGGATAAACGCCTCAAACTGCCGAAACCTTCTCAGACGGAAGCTTATCATATAGGAAGCATCCGGATAGAAGGCATCAGTGGAGAGGAGGAAAAGTGGATTAGAAAGAAAATTGCTCTACGGGAGAATTCGGAAGTCAGTCCTGAGGAGATAGATGGTACACTTGCCATGCTCAGGGGACTGAATATCTTTTCGCGTGTAGAATACAGACAGTCTAACGAGGAACCTTATGACCTGGTATTCATGCTGGAACCCAACGAATCGAGAAGAATCAGTGTAGGTGCACGTTTTGATACGCAGGATCTGGCGAGCGTCATTGCTCAGATATCCAATAACCAGCAGTTTTCTACCCGTCACCACTATGCCTTTACAGGACGCATTTCCCGTAATCCCTATCTGGAAATGAAATATGCCTATGGCAACCTTTTCGGAGCGAAAATAGGCATTTCCTATCGTATGGCTCATTATGATTTCGACCTTTATGCGGACAAGCATAAGCTGGATGCCCTGGAGTTTCTTTCGCATTCTTTTGCTGGATTCTATACCCGCGATATCGGTAATTTCAGATTGAAGTCGGGAGTGCAGTTTGATTATTATCATTATCATTCTGATATGTTCGAACGCGACGGAAGCATCCAGACACGTTCGTCAGACCATTTCCTGAACTACTTTGCATCTGTTGTGATGGATACTTACGACCGCCGCTATTTCCCGACCCGTGGCAGCCGCATTCAGGTTCAGGGCATTCTGCATACGGATGACGGAATACATTATGCTGATGGTAATCCTTTCGGTGAAGCTGTTTTTCAAGGAGAATGTGCCGTACGTCTCAATTCCAGATTCTATCTGCTCCCTAAGCTCAAGAGCCGCTTCTTGTTTGGCAGTTCCGTACCAGCCATTTATCAGAATTATGCAGGTGGAGTAGCTGACGGTTACTATCTGCCTTGGCAAGTGGCATGGGAGAGTGCGCAGCATGTTCATCTGCTGGAGCGCAATGTGGTGACTGGTCAGCTCGGTTTCCGCTATCGGGTAAAAGGTAAGTTCTATCTTACCGCTCTGGGAGAGTATGGCAAGGAAGCCCGCAAGTTTTCCCATATTCTCATCGGTGATGATTTGTGGGGAGGAGCCTTGCGGGCATCCTATGATTTCGTATTGGGTCCGGTAAGCATTCAGGCTAATTATTCTAGCTTGGGTAAGAATGTAGGATTCTATATCAATGCAGGATTTGTATTCTGATTTCCTTATCTGCATCATGTAAACCAGAACCTGCATGTTTATATGTGTCATGGCGGTTCGCACAAAACTCGCATCTTGTCGTTTCCAGAGCCTACAAGACAGGAAATCATCAGTCTGATAGGTGGTTGGCTGAAGGAATAATGCTTTCATCAACCAATCATGATGGATAAAATGAAAGATTTTTTCAAAAAATATCCATAAAAGTTTGGTGGTTTCAGAAAAATGTATTACCTTTGCACTCGCTTTTGAAAACAAAGCTTTTAGCAGAGGCACCCTTAGCTCAGTTGGTAGAGCAACTGACTCTTAATCAGTGGGTCTAGGGTTCGAATCCCTAAGGGTGTACAAAAAACTCCGAAGAATCAATCTTGGTTCTTCGGAGTTTTTTTGTAATAATGATTACCATTATACGATAGAGGCGATTGTTCTGAACATCATGATGCCGGTGAATTACAGACAGTCCGATTTTTATGTAAAATATCGACATTTTACCTTGAATTATCTAAAACTAGTCCTCCATTCCCTATCATATATTAATAAACTTCATAAATTCACTGTCATTATGTCAAGAAACAAGAAAACATCAGAGTCTTTATTCCAGTTCATGAACCTCCTCATCGCCCTGTTGCTGAAGAACGGGCAATACCGCACCTCGCTGCATTACAAGGCATCCCTCAACAGCTTTAAGCGATACCGAGACAATAAGGATATTGCCCTAAAAGAGATAGATTCAGAAGTGATGCGCTCGTATGAGGCGTACCTGCATCATACGGCGGAGGTATGCAAAAACACCAGCTCCTTCTATCTCCGCATCCTCCGTGCCACCTACAACAAAGCTGTGGCAAAGGGACTGACGCCACAGCAGCATCCCTTCTCGGATGTCTATACCGGTATTGCCCAAACTCGCAAGAGAGCCATACCTACAGAAAATGTCAGCCAGATCAAGAGTCTGCAATCTGTCAAGGATCTCACTCCCAAGGAAGAGATGGCAAGAGATACATTCCTGATGAGTTTCTATCTGCGTGGTATCTCTTTCATCGACCTGGCTCATCTCCGCAAGTCTGACCTCAAGGACGGTTATCTTCATTATACAAGAAGAAAGACAGGACAGCGTCTCACCATCCGATGGGAGAAGGAGATGCAGGAGTTGTTGGAAAAGTATCAGGCGCAGACTGCCTCCTCATCTTATCTCTTTCCTTTCCTTGTTGATGATGGAAACAAAAGACAGGATAAAACTATTGACAAAAAGCAGGATGAGGCACGCCTATATCACAATGCGGAAGCGCGTATCTCCTACCACCTCAGAAAGTTTGGAGCTACGATAGGCATCAAGGGCAAGCTCACCCTCTATGTTGCCCGCCATTCCTGGGCAACGACGGCAAGAGATAATCATATCTCTATCTCTGTCATCAGCGAGGCATTGGGACATCATTCCGAAACCACCACACAAATCTATCTCCGTTCCATCAAAAGCTCAGAAGTAGATGATGCCAACGCCAAGATACTGGCAGCCCTATAAGCCACAAAAAAGAATTAAAAGAGGGATTATGTAAAATGAACCAAAATGAACCAATTTTTCTGAATCTTTATATAAGAGACACAGAATCTTACCGCAAAGATACGAAAATTGTTGGAAACAAGCAAATTATGCGTGTTAAAAAATTAATATCATTCTACGAAATTCTACATTTTTTCAGCATTTTTCTCGTACACAATCTTCTAAGTCGTTGATTGAAAGAATGTTTTTCGGTTTTCTGTGTCTCTTATATAGAGATTCAGAAGAACGGGAGTGATTGAGGGAAGGATTTTGAGGACAAAGGAATCGGACAGCTAATCATTCCAAGGGTTGCAGACTATCATGCTCTTGGATCAGGAGTACGTCTGTGATTAGAGGTTTCCGTTATTGGAAATAGACTAACCAACCCTTTCTTGCCAAGTGTTTTGAAACATGATTTCACGACACGGGGGAATGAGAAGTACACCCTGGTCAAAATAGAAAAAAATAAACAATGATACAAGCAGACAACGAGGAGAGTTGGTACGCATTCAAGATATTTTTTGGGAAAGGAAAGCCTATCAAGGCATATTTCGTTGCCAAAGGGATAGAACATATTTATGATGTGAAACAAGCATATTGGGACAAGAATAAGAAAAAGAGACTGGTGAAGGAAGTTCCTATTATGCCATCTCTTATTCTTTTCCGTACCACGAGAATAGAAGCAGAAGAGATGGAGCGTATGTTTCTCAATAAAGTGATGCTCTATCGTGGCAAAAATTCTGAGAACTTGAAAGAACCTTCTAAAATTTCAGAACGTGAAGTGAAAATCTTCAATATTGTAGCAACTTCTGGTGTTGAAGGACTGGATTTTTACGATGAGTATAATCCCAAGTTTACCAGAGGCGACAAGTTCCGAGTCATTGAAGGTCCTTTGAAAGGAGCGGAAGGCTATGTCGTCCGTATCAAAAAAGATCATAAACTTTATGTGAGTATCAAGGGGTTGTGTGCTGTTACGACAGGATATATTCCTAAAGCATACTTGCAAAAAATCGAATAGAGTATATGGAAATGTCAGATATTAAGCAAGTGGTACTGACGAGGAAAAGTACCTCGCCAGTAACAGAGTATTAATCGAGATGATGATGAGCAGCCCAGCTGACCGCATCCAAACACGGACACTCTTTGGGAGTAGTCCCCGGCAAATCCCGATGCCCCACAATCTTCGCTTTCGGAAAGAGAATCTTCAGATTCCTGAAAAGGTCAATGAGTCTCGTTTCCTGCTCAGTTGTCATGGTGTTGCAAGGTTTGCCTTGCTCATCGAGCCCTCCCTCATAGCAGATGCCGATAGAGCATCTATTATAAGGTCTGGCATGAGCCCCCACCTCCAGCAGCTTACGGTGCTGCGTCATCGTACCATCCTTACGGATGTAGAAGTGGTAGCCGATGTCATAAAACCCACGCGCCTTATGGTCGCGGCGCAGCTGTTCTACACTATAGTCCTCATTGCATCGGCTAGCCGAGCAATGCAAAACCAGATATTTAATGTCGTTAGCCGACATATATTGACTTTGTCTCATAATTAATAATTCAACATTTAACATTCAACACTTAACATTGCTATAAGGCATTTGCGCACGAGCTTACTCCCAGTGCTGTAAGAGCTGCAATCAAAGCTTGAACAGCAGCATTCAAAATTGAAACCCAAGAAATTTTCTTGGAACCATCATTAAAATTCTTCATAATCAGAAATGTGTTTAAAAGTGAAACATAAGTTTGAAGGGGTGACCACACCCTGCACTATGCAGGATGCAGTCACAGGGAGAATCCTACTCCAGGCCATCACCGCTACCGTCGGTGCCAGAGTCGGTACTGCTTCCACCGCCAGGGTTTGGTGTATCACCACCATCACCCGATGGCTTGTTGTCATTCTTGTCGTCCTTGGTAGGCTTCTTCTTCGCAGCCTCCAGGTCAACGGTAGTCTCGTTCGCCTTTTCAGCCTTGAGCAAGGCAGCTTGACCAGCACGGCTTGCCACGAGCTTGAACTCTGCTTTATCAACAAGGTTCTCAAAGTCCACACCAGGGTTAAACTTGATGTTCACCGACTTGATGTTCTCCTCGGTAAACTTCTCCAGCGACTCCGCACCCTCACAGTTGATGGAGATGCTAAAGACACCAAACTCACCGAGTTTAATCTTGTTGCCGTTGAGCAGTTGCTCTACAATGCAGTCGCACATGTCCGACAGGATGGCTTTCACCATACCTCGGCTGTAGCCAGCGTTGTGTGAAGCAATGTGCTTGCAAAACTTATTCAAGTCCCAGATTTCACGAACTTGGTTCTTGGCATAAGCCTTAGCCCCGTCCTCAGGCTTGAGGTAGTTGGTCATCAAAAATACAGAATACTCAATCATAATTAATCCTTTCTTTTAAAATGTTAATACTAATGTTACCTATGTCTCACTCAAAACTCAGAATGTCGAATGCCCGGGATAATGAATTCTTCACTCTTCACTCTTCGTTCTTCGTTTAACTGATGCAAAGGTATAAAAAATGAGAGGCGAAATCAACTTTATGGGATAGCGTTGAATAACCATTGAATATTCGTTGAACAACCATTAAATCCCCCTACTAGAAATGGAAGAAAACAGCAAGTCTAACGTGACTTTCAACATATACGGAGGCAACAACCAAATCCTCCCCAATGCCACAGAAGCCGTACAAAACTTCTATGGCGACCAATTCGCAGACCAAAAGCTCCATTCAGAAGGCGAATCCACCGATGCACCTAATGAAGATGAGCAGCGTCTCGCTATATATATTAATAAGGTGAAATCTCTCCGAGGTTACATCTCTCTCCTCACCGCTTGCAAGAAAGCAAAGGAAGTGGGCGAGGTAGTAGCCACGATGTGCCAGAACGAGGAGGCGATAGATGCCGACCTTATCGCCAAGAAAGATTTCATCCATCTCCTCCTTCCATTCCTCACGAATGTGAAGACAGGCAAGGGAGTAGATAACCTCCGCCTCTACATCAACAATGCATGGGATGCAAGAAAAAAGGCTATCCGCCAGTCAAATCGATGAAATAGCCCTCAAAAAGTATATTATATTACTTGAGCAAGTATATTATATTACTTTGCCAAGTATATTATATTACTTGGGCAAGTAACTTATATTCCCGAAAACATGAGAGAAATATATATTCATATGATACGTAAGGCACAAGAGTTCATGAATGAGAATCATTATGCAGACATCTCTCGTGTACATTGTTTGCTCCGAAAGATGATGCCTAAGGAATACCATGACCTGATAGACCAGATCAAGGAGTGTCAAGACCCGCACGTTATGTTCAATGTTAATGGTGGCAACAACGTGATAGCGCCAAATGCTAGTCAGGCGAAACAAAATATACATGATGATTCTTCTAGTAGTATAAAAGATAATTTTCAATCATAAAAGTTGAATTATGGATTTGCAATTAGAGCGATTTTCAGACATCAATCTCAAAGATTCATTCTTTGATTCTTTGAGGTCGAGTTATCCCGAGTTTGATGAGTGGTATCATAAAAAGGAAGCTGCAGGTGCAACAGCCTACACCTATTATATTAATAGAGAACTGAAAGACTTTCTTTATTTGAAGATAGAGGAAGAGGAACTATCAGATATGGTACCTGTGCAACCTGCGAGGAAACGCTTGAAGGTCGGCACATTCAAGGTGGACAATGACAATCGTCATACCACACGTGGCGAGCGTTTCATGAAGAAAATCATGGATTTGGCTATAGCCGAGGATGTGGAAGAAGTCTATGTCACCATGTTCCCTACAGATGAGTTACAAGGCTTGATTCGTATGTTTGAGAAGTTTGGATTCTTACATGAGGCGGACAAGCCTCATGAGGACGGTAATTCGGAATATGTATTGATAAAGAATATGAGAAACCATAATGGTGATTTAAAACTCGACTATCCTTTTGTTAGAAAAGCGGGTTTTAATAAGTATGTTCTTTCTATAGTTCCAGAATACCATACACAGCTTTTTCCGGATTCCATTTTGAAAAACGAACAGAAGTATGATCTTATACAGGATGTTTCTGAGACTAACAGCATCTATAAGATATACCTTTGCTGGATGAAAGGTACTAGATATTTGAAAACAGGCGACAAACTTGTCATTTATAGGACTAGTGATTTCCAAGGTCCAGCCAAGTATCGCAGTGTTTGTACATCTGTTTGTACAGTTAGTGAGGTCAAGACCTTCAAAGACTTTGAAAATGAAGATGCTTTTGTGAATTATACCAATCGTTATTCGGTATTTAAGGAATATGAATTGAGACGATGGTATAGAACAAGGAATTGTTTCATTGTCATCAAGATGTTGTATAACATAGCTTTCACTAAGAAAGTAATCAATAAAGTGATGAAAGAGCAGGTTGGCTTGAACCCTGAGTATTGGGGATTCTTCAAGTTGACCGATGCTCAATTTGATAAACTATTGGAATTAGGAGAAATAGATGAACGTTATATTATCGATTAAGCCAGAGTTTGTTGAGAAAATCTTTTCTGGGGAAAAGCAATATGAGTACCGCAAGGTTCTCTTCAAGCAAAAGGTGGATACCGTATATATCTACGCCAGCCGTCCCATCAGCAAGATTGTAGGCGAGTTCAAGATAGCAGAGATTATCTGTGATACCCCTGCGAATATTTGGAATCAAACGAAAGAATACTCTGGTGTAACCAAGTCTTTCTTCCAACAGTATTATACAGGAAAAGATAAAGGCGTGGCCCTCAAGATAAAGGAATGTAAGCAGTACAAGGAGGCTGTTGATCCAACAACGGTTATTGCTAACTTTAAAGTTCCCCAGTCGTTTATATATGTTTAAGTTTTGTCTAATAGAAATATGATACCTCCATTTCAAGTAATAATAGATTGTCCCTTCAAGAGTATTACTAAAGATTCAACATTTGCTTCTATAGACAAGAAATATAGTGTTTGTATGGTAAATGATTTTGAGGATGGAGTATGGAACGGTAAATCACCATTAGCCCGTATGGCGGTACCTATATAATATATTACCTTTCATATTATGAATACTGATATTAAGAGTTTGATACCATCCATGCATGCAGAACTGAAGCATATGCAATCTCGTGTTGCAGAGCTTCAAGTCTCATTGCAGCAAGGTTCATCTGATGAAAAGACGATTCTAGAGGAAAATTCTCGAATGAATCTGCGTGGGATTTGGACTTGAAACAAAAATTCCTTTAAAAATTTGGTAGTTTCATATAAAAACCATATATTTGCAGTCAAAAAAAGGAGATACAATTATGAATACAATTACAATAGATAATAATACATATCACGACATAGAAAATTTTGCTCATGTAAACAATTTGGATGTAGCAGATGTTGTGAAGAAGTCTTTTCGTTTCTTTATAGAGGAGTTTAAGTTTGCTAAGCCGCATTCGAAAGCATCTCGGTATCAGTTGCCTTTGCATTTGAAAAAGATGCGAGGAGTATTAGCTGGTGTGGAAGATAGTGAGGATGAAAGATTAAACTATATATTGAGCAAGTAATGAAGAAGGTATTTTTAGATACGAATGTGGTTCTTGATTATTATCTGGATCGAGAAGGCTTTAGTGATGATGCTGAAGCCATCTTGGCTTATGGATATAATCAAGGATGTTTATTGTATGTATCTTCTTTAACTTGTGCTAATATGGCGTATATAGGCAGAAAGAAGTTCCCTGGTGAAGCGATATATGCAGTACTTGCAAGTTTGTTTGAATTTGCCGAAATAGCATCTGTCGATTCGAATGCTGTAAAGTCCGCAGTAACTTTGCAGGCTAAGGACTTTGAAGATGCATTGCAATATTTTTCTGCTAAGGCAATAGGTGTGGATTGTATTGTTACCAGAAACGTTAAGGATTTTCCTTTTTCGGAATTGCAAGTCTTGACCCCTAAGGATTTTTTGGCTCATTATGCAGTTAAATAAAATGACAGGTTAGATACTTACTAAGAAGAATACGACGTTATGAACATAGAAGAAAAAAAGCAGATTTTATGCGTCGCTTCAAGGCTTCTAGAGAGCGGAAGGCAGAATACATAGCACAAATGGAAAAGCGTATGCGTGATGACTATCGCCGCAGAACCGGTAAGGAAGCAGAATCATTTTGTGTGTTGTAAGAATGAAAAAATTAGATTTAGTCAAGATTAATAGTTGTGCACCATATGCAGTAATATAGTAGAGACGCAGTCTTGGTGATATACGAATCGTTGCTTGCAACGAAAAAAATCCGTGAGATCCGTGAGATCCGTGTGCGACTTAAAAGAATAATATTGAGTGTTGAACACGAATCTTTCGAGACTAAGCAACTTATTCGTGTAATTCGTGCAATTCGTGTTCCGAAAAAAAATACGTAATTCGCGTGCAGAGAAATATCTATTGTTGTGAGGCATAGTGACTACCGTTGCTTGCAACGAAGAAATCTGTGTAAATCTGTGAGATCTGTGGGACATTAGAATAAACTCCCCATTCGAGTGACGACAAGTGCAGAGCGATACTGCAATGAGGAGCAAAAAAATATATAATCATGAAATCCTTTTTATCAATCAAACCAGGAGCAACCTTTTTCTTAGGTAGCTCCCAGACTCTCGTCTATCATAAAGATAGCATCGAGATTATTTACCGTTACCAGTCTGGTAAGAAAAGTTTCTACACCCATGTTTACATGTACATTGTAGATGATACCAAAGTAACCCTTTATGCCGATTGGGGTGATTACTTCCTCCATTTGGATTCAATAACCCAAATCGACCATTTCGACGGCATCATGAAGCGCCCTTGTCCAACTTTCGTAGAAATCCTGACCAACAATGATTTCGAGAAAGCAGGCATCATGTCGATGAATGGTAAGGAGACGATGGGCTTAGGCATGGATGTAAAGGTAGACTGGAATGGCAAAATCAAGCCAGCCGCTCTCCCATATTATCCATCAGTAGCCGATGGCATTGTCAAGTTAACAGAGAAGAGCCTCAAGCTCTATACCGAGATCTCCAAGAATTGCCCACTGAAACTCTGGAAAGATAGATTGGTTGCTGTTTGGGGCGAAGAAACAAAATAGAAAGCGGATCTCAGAAAATAAAGTACATTCTTCGTGCGAAAATTCAGTATGTAAGGACTCCTTACATACTGTCGCTAATATACGTTGATTAAAAAAAATAATACCATTATGGCAGATAAAGAACTTTTATAGTAAAGTTCTCAATTGTAAAATGAGCATAATATCTTCAAACTATGAATACTATCAGTTTAAGTGTCTACTGTATTACTTTATATAAGCGCTTTAAAAATAAAGATTTGGAAAACTTATCTAGTTTTGATCATGGAAAGGACTTTCTGAGTTTAGTTGATCAGCTATTTTTGTCTTGGAAGCAAGATGTTGAGTTATCCCTTTACAATGATGAGCAAGCTAAGAAAGTGAGTAGACTGCGGAGAATAGGTGATGCCTGCTGGGAATATCATCGCCATACGACATTTATTGATGGAATTATAGAAAGCGGTGAGTATGGAACACAGGAAGATATAATAGAAATCAAAACTGGTCGATCTAAGTATGTTAAGAAAAAAGAAGATGCTAGCTTGAGACCTTTCTACTTTATGTTTTATCATAAGCCTAATACAGAAGAATGCTTTTTGTTAGTGGAAAGAATAGGTCAAAATGGTATTGTCACCGTTTTGGAAAAAGCATTAAGAGAGTTTTTGAGCAATGCCCTGTCTGAGGAATATACGCTTGTGCTTAGACCTTATCTGATGCCAAAGGTCTTGAAGTTAAACATGGAGTCTGTTGGTGGTGCTAAACGAGTTATCTTGAAAGGGATAAAAAATAATGCAGTAAGTGGTACTGCCAAGCAGCAGATGTTTGCAGGCTGTGCAACAGAAGTGTCTTTCGTCGCACCCAAGAATAACTATATTCCTGGATTTGAAACACTCTTTGAAAAACTGAAAAAAGAAAAAGATAAGGGTGAAACTTGCAAGATAGATGCTTATGAATGTCAAGATGTAGCCTTTGAGGTATCATTCAATGGAAAAACAAGAATGTTATCTGTTGCCAATATTACCAATATGGGTATGAATGTAGATGTCACTAATAGGGTTAAATATGAAGGCGCTACAGGGTATCCAACTTATGCTTCTCTTAATGAGCAAGCCCATCAAGTTTTATCATATTTAGATTCATAGAGTTATGGGAAGAACATATAAGATTATTTTATGGGCGGCTGGTATTCTAGGATTTGTATGTGTTGGAATTTTCTTCTATTACATATACCTATATTCTACATTTACTGACGTACAGGAAACTGTGAAATCCCAGTTGTCGTCTAATGTTGGTGACTTTATTTCCGGAACCATTGGCACTATACTTGCTTTTATATCAACATTGTTTTTGTTTGTTACCTTTCGTGTGCAGCAAGTTCAATTTGAAAAAAATCAGTTAGATGCCTATCGTCAAAGATTTGAAGGAACATTCTTTAATATCATGTCCATGCTCTATCAAGTAAGAACAGAGGTGAACCAACAAATTTGTCTTAATTCTAAGCTAAAGTCTAAGAATCTTTTTGAGTTTTATCATTCGTTTGTTGATTTCTATGATTACAAACTAGACAAAGAGGCAGACTTTAAAGAAGCAATGACGATTTTGTTAAAAGACAATTATCAAAAGACAGAATTAGAAACCGCCATGTATGATTTAGGTCATGCTTATGATGAATATGTGGAGAGTCAAGGCTGTAATGCAGGTTTCTTCTTTCGTTATATTCATAATTTGATAACGTTTGTCATTCATCATTGGGGAGATGAAAAACAAAAGGATGTTGCCATTGGCTATTTGAATTTTATCCAAGCGCAACTGACCAACGAGGAATTAGCATTGTTGTTCTATGATAGCATCTCTAGAAATGGTATGGATAAGAAGCGAGTCTATACATTCAAGGAAAATATGGATGAGTATTCTTTCTTGGAGAATATACCCGATTTCATTTTGGCAAACAGAAACCATTACAAGATATTTACTCATACGATGTTCAAGTTTCTGAATGATGATGAGAGAAAAAATGTAAATATTTGAATTATGAGATTTTTAGGTAATATAAATTGTTTGAAACAGGATTCTATGGCATATAGAATCTATGATAAACTGAATTCCATATTGAAAGATGGTGATGATAGTTTGCTTTATCATTTATTTCCTGTTTATAGTGGCAATATAGATACTGGTAAGGTAAAAGCCAATTTGATGCTTCTTTCCTTAAACTATGGAATCTTTTATTTTGACTATATGCGGTATGGGGAATCTGTTGAGGAAGCTGAAGAGCGTATCAATACGCTATATTCATATATAACGGATACTTTTAGAAAGATTCCTGCACTGAAGAAAAAACGTGATACATTGAAGTATGATGTTAATACAGTCTTTGTTTCTGACCAAACGGAAGGATTAGGTCTTACCGATGACTTTATTCCTTCTAATGTTAATGATATTAAAGAGGTCTTAGAGAAAAATCAGGAGGAAATAGATGACAACAGTTTTGAATTGTTGCAGAGTTGCATAGAGGGAACTCCGCAAATGGTAAAAAAGGTTTTTCGTAAATGTCCTTCTGAGAAAATAACAAAAGGCCTCATTTTAAATGATATAGAAGGGTATATAGCAAAGTTTGATATAGAACAGAAAACTGCTGCTATTGCAGAAATTGAAGGGCCGCAACGTATTAGGGGACTTGCAGGTTCTGGCAAGACTATAGTCTTGACACAGAAAGCTGCTATCTATCATCTTAATCATCCAGATGATACTATTTTGTATACCTATTATACTAAGGCTCTTCATGATACAATAAAGGAACATATTAGTAGGGCTTTCAAATATTTTTCAGACAACAAGGAACCAGATTGGAGTAAAATTATAATCTGCCATGCTTGGGGTAGTGCTAATACACCTGGTGTATATTCTATGACATGTGAAAAATGTGGAATCATCCCTTTAAGTTATGGGCAAGCTATGCGCATGGCATGTAATGATCCCTTTGGTGCGGTGTGTAATTTGCTGATGGGGCAAAATTCTATTGTTCCCCAGTATGATTTAATTTTGATAGATGAAGGTCAAGATTTTACGCCACCTTTTTATCAATTATGTTACAAATTGTCAAAAACGAGAAAAATAGTTTGGGCATACGATGACTTTCAGAATATTTTCAATGTAAAGATTCAGGATGAACGTGCTACATTCGGAAAGAATGAGAATGGCAAATATAATGTTGATTTTGATAGGGATAATTTACCAAACCAAGATATAGTCTTGAAAAAATGCTATAGGACTCCAAGATATTCTCTGATTTACGCATTTTCTTTGGGTTTGGGCATCTATAATAAGAAAGTGTTACAACGTTTGGATAATAATGAACATTGGGAATCTTTGGGATTTCATGTTCTTCAGGGCGATTGTAAGACAGAAGATAACATGGTGATAGAACGACCTGAAGAAAATACTCCAGGTTATTCCAATGCGAAGTTTGACCAGACAAGTATACAGTTTAAGGCATTTGAACACTTTGATGAAGAGTGTAAGTTTATCGCAAAATGTATCACTAATGATTTGGCTTGTGAGAATCTTCGCCCAGAGGATATTTGCGTAATATGTGTAGATTTAAAATCAATGCAGGGTTACTTCAACAATATCAGTAATTATTTGTGGAAAAATGATATAAATACTTTTAATTTGATAGCAACAACTAGTGATAACCTATCCTTTTCAAAGGAAGGGTGTATAACTCTTGCTACAGTAAATAAAGCCAAAGGTAATGAAAAGGGAGTTGTTTACATCTGTGGTGTAGATTACGTTTTCTCTAGACCAAACAATGTAGTGCTTAGAGATATCTTGTTTACGGCAATGACTAGAACTAAAGGATGGCTGACAATTACTGGTTGTACAAGTGACTTTAGGCAATGTCTTGCAGAGACGAAAAGCTTAGAACAGAATAACTTTAGGTTGTGTTTTAAACAACCTTCTGAAAAGGAAACAAAAACAATAGAGGATCATAGTCGTGTTCAGAATTCGATTTATGATAATTTTGAAAAGAATATAGAAACTTTAAAGAAGATTGGGCAATCTAATGAAGATATTTTAAAGGAACTCCAAAGATTATTGAGCAATGACCGACAATAGCTTTTGTATAAAAGTACGTAAGGATGTTATTTCTATTCTCGAAAAACTAGAAATATTCCAGGAAGATGCTTTCTCGCCTAAAGATCATTATGCAGAAAGTGTTAAGGAGGTTGCTAGGGAGGGAACTCATTGGGATATTATTCAAGAGGTTTGGAAAACTCATTCTTATGATTTATTGTTGGTAGACAATTCTATTTTCCAATTTCATAAAGCAGGAGAAGATTTACGATATTGTTTTATGCAGAATCCCAAGGTGAAAGTTTCATGGAAAGAGTTCTTGAATAAAAACCATTTAAAAGAGGATGATATAGAGCCAGAAATGTTGCAAATGTGTAGAGGATGTTATGATAATGGTGACGATGATAGCTGCTATCAGATAATTGCTAACCCTGTGTATTTTCGGTATGACGTTTCTGGTATGCAATATAAAGAAGGATTGCATCCTTATTCCCATCTCCATGTGGGATTGCATAATGAAATCAGATTACCGATATCAAAGGTCATTACTCCTGAAATGTTTGTTCAGTTTGCAGTGAAGATGACTTACCCAGAGCTATGGAAGGAAAAAATGGGAGATGGTAGGGTAGCAGAGTTTAATAAAACGGTTAAAAATGGTTGTATTGCAGTTCCTAAAGATAAATGGAATGAACAAGACAAATATGACTTGTTTTTTATATAGAAACTTAACTCTTTCAAAATAATACAATAAATGCAATTCATGGAGACTATCAACATGGGAAATCTGATTAATTCACGGTTAGCTTTTATAGAGCTAATAAAGATTCTATATCAAATATCTTGTTCAGGAGAACAAGATGTCTATAGAAATAATTGTGATAAATTAGTAGCTGTTTTATGCCAGATACGAACTTACCACTTGATGCCATTGAGTCTTTTACCAACTTCATTCGAGACCATGTTGTTGGACTTTACTGATGGTTGGCAGGTTGGTAAGGTTCATTTAGCACAAACGCTTTATATATTTCTGGCTCGAACAATGTATTCTTCAGAGGTTGCAAATATTTACAATTCTGCCGAATATAAACAAGGATTGGAAATGTGCCGTGTTCAATTCCCTTATGAAGAAATTGTAAAATGGCTTAAAGATGTAGACTTTAATGAGCAGGAAGTTTTAAATGACTATTTCTATTTCATTCTGAATCCAGATGTTCGTAGTTTCAATGATGCTGAAGAATATACTATTTATCAGAAAAAAGTAAAGTCGATAGGCTTTCCTCGATTTGATAGACACGAAAATCCGATTCCTGTCTTTTTGTTGCACAAGATACAAAGTGAATATGAGAAAGCCTTAGATAAGTATAGAAACTATATTCATACACATTATTCTAAAGTAGAGAATTATTTTGAGGCATACAATGGGAGTGTTAGAATTTATGTAGCTACAAGATTTATAGACAAGCCAAAGGGTGAAGTAAAGTTAGTGTATTATTATGGAGATGATGAAGCAAATAATGTCGTTGTTTACCCATATTATGTAGATTTCATTCATCGTTTTCATAATTACGAATGTCTATCGCATCCTCTGACTGGTGGTTATTATGCAGGTTTTAATGAAGATAAACCTGTGGATGATTATGAATATCAGTTGAAAGAGATTCATTTAAAACTACAGGATATATTTGTAAGTTTGGCGAGTGAATCACAATTATTAGACTATTTAATCTTCATGTTAAGAGTACAAATGAAGAAAGTTGAAAAACAAGATGGTCATACGATAAAGATAGATGATAATCTATGGTATTTAGATATAGGCGATACGCTCAACATTGATATAATTGCAAGTAAATTACAGACATTAAAGTATAAGGGATTTGTTTTTACTAGAAGACCTAATATGGAAATCCAAAAATACTTTGCGAAACACTTGATAGAATATCGTTCAATACAAGATATGGGTTGGGGGTTCTATTATAACAACTGTGATGAACTTTTACATTTATATATAAAGGAGCATTTGATGGGATTAGAGGTGGAAGACTCAAAAGCCTCGCACTTCATCAAAGGAAATATGCTCAAACAACGTCTTGAGAAGTGCGCTCGTGGAAAAGAATCTTGGAGTGAATACGAAATGATAGGAAAGGAAATCTTTGATTATCTTTTCATGGATGATTTTCTAAACTATAACTCGGAACTTCAATCTACGACAGACGATAGATTGTGTCGCCGGGACCTTATAATCAATAATTCTCCTTTGGGCGTTAATTCAATATGGGGGATATTGCAACAGCGATATAACTCTATGTTGATAGTTGTAGATTTCAAAAATTATCAAGAGCCTCTTTCTCCTTCAACATTATATGTTCCAACAAAGTACCTGAACAAGCAGACAGGAACTTTTGGTATCATTTTTACAAGAGAAGATTTGAATGAGGCAGCTCAGAAAGAACAGCTTCGTTTGGTTTCTACTGAAGAAAAAGTCCTGCTGAGTTTCTCAGATAATGACTTAATAGCTATGCTTGAGGAAAAGAAGGCTGGTGGGTCAGTAACATATCGGGTTAATGATAAGTATTTTTCATTAATTAAGAAAATATAGTTAAGTGATCTTGACTTATTTTGAAATGATAAAATTCAATATTATAAAGCGTTATGACAGCAAAAGAATATTGTACAGCCTTTTGTGAAGGCTACTTCTACGCTCAGTTAGGCGAGAAACTTACCAATGGTAAAGTGACAGAACATACACTGGACTTAGCTAAGGAAACGGCTCAGAAATGTATGGAACAACAGATAGCCTATTCTAGTTTTGATGAAAAGCAAAAGCAGGTGATGAAAGAAAACCTTCATGAATGGGCAGATACAGTGATGCAAGGTTTCAAGAAACGTTTGCGTGAGAGCGGCAGATTGATAGAATCTTGATGATGCGCTAGCCGACAAACAATCGCAACTCTGTTGCGTAGGTACTCATCGGCAGCCCCTTGTGGGCACAGGCTCCGCTGACGATACTAAAACTCTGGCGGCGCTATAGCAGAGCCAGCTACATCCCCGCTTCCTGAGGAAGAGGGGCTTGGGGAGAAAGTGGAGCTCTCCTTGCAGGAGAGACGGAGAGGTAGAAAAAAGCCTTCCTTAACGGTAAGGAAGGACGGGTAGGTTTTCGAAACATGTTATTGATTAATAAATAATAATTATATGAAAGGAATCGTATTAGCAGGTGGTAGTGGTACACGCTTGTACCCCATCACAAAGGGTATCAGCAAGCAGCTGATTCCAATCTTTGATAAACCGATGATATATTATCCTATCTCGGTTCTGATGTTGGCAGGTATCCGTGAGATATTGATTATTTCAACACCATTTGACTTGCCAGGCTTCAAACGCCTTTTAGGCGATGGAAGCCAGTTCGGCGTCAAGTTCGAATATGCTGAGCAGCCATCACCAGATGGCTTAGCCCAAGCCTTCATTATCGGAGAGAAATTTATTGGCGATGAGGCTGCTTGCCTCGTATTAGGCGATAATATCTTCTATGGTGCAGGATTAAATCAGATGCTGCATCAAGCAGTTGTAGATGCTGAACAGAATAACAAGGCTACCGTTTTTGGCTATCGTGTAAGTGATCCTGAGCGATATGGCGTGGCAGAGTTTGATGAGCAAGGCAATTGCCTGAGCATTGAAGAGAAGCCTCAGCATCCAAAGAGCAACTATGCAGTGGTAGGTTTATACTTCTATCCTAACAAGGTGGTAGATGTAGCTAAGCATATCAAACCATCCGCTCGTGGTGAGTTGGAAATTACCACCGTTAACCAGGAGTTCTTGAAGGATAAGCAGCTGATGGTTCAGACCATGGCAAGAGGATTTGCCTGGCTCGATACCGGAACTCATGATTCTCTTTCAGAGGCTTCCACCTTTATTGAAGTCTTGGAGAAACGCCAAGGCTTAAAGGTAGCTTGCTTGGAAGGTATCGCATACCGTCAGGGATGGATTACCGCAGAAAAGTTGAGAGAGAATGCTCAGCCAATGTTGAAGAATGACTATGGCAAGTATCTCCTTTCAATACTTGAAGAGAAAAATCAAACACTAAAAAAGAATTTGGAATTTTAAGCAGAAAATAATTATGGCAGGTGAAATGCCTGGGGCTTATTTTATAAGCTACTTTTCGGCTCTTGGTATGGAGCCTGCCTTTCTTAAAATATAAAACGATGAATATAATCAAAACTGATATTGAAGGCGTTTTCATTATAGAGCCACGCCTCTTCCGTGATGCTCGTGGCTACTTCTTCGAGAGCTTCAGTGAGCGAGAGTTTGAAGAAAAGGTTGCCCCAATTCTGGGACATGGTGTTCACTTCTGCCAGGACAACGAGTCTATGAGCAGCTATGGCGTGATGCGAGGCTTGCACTTCCAGCGTCCACCTTATACCCAGAGCAAGTTGGTACGCTGCGTAAAAGGCAGAGTACTCGATGTCGCAGTAGACATCCGTAAAGGGTCACCAACCTATGGCAAGCATGTGGCAGTAGAACTGACAGAAGACAATCATCGCCAGTTCTTCATCCCAAAGGGTTTTGCTCATGGTTTCGCAGTCCTTTCAGAGACAGCCGTCTTCCAATACAAGTGTGATAATTTCTATCATCCAGAAGCTGATGGTGGTATCAGCATCCTCGATGATACTCTCGGCATCGATTGGAGAATTCCAACAGAGCATGCTAATCTCTCAGAGAAAGATACAAAGCATAAGATGTTGAAGGATTTCGATAGTCCGTTCGATATCAATGTAGATTTATACAAATAAAAAAGAAAAATAACATACTTCACGGCATGAATGATTTTAAAGATATAAAAGTAGCAGTAGCCGGTACCGGCTACGTAGGTCTGAGCATAGCAACCCTGTTGTCTCAGCACCATCGTGTAACAGCAGTAGATGTAATCCCAGAGAAGGTGGAGAAACTCAATAATAAGATTTCTCCAATCCAGGACGATTACATCGAAAAGTATTTGGCAGAAAAGCCATTGAACCTCGTGGCAACCCTTGATGGCAAGTCTGCCTATAAGGATGCAGACTTCGTAGTGATTGCAGCACCAACCAACTACGACCCAGTGAAGAACTACTTCGATACAACCCATGTAGAAGAAGTCATCGACCTAGTTCTGGAGGTAAACCCAGATGCAGTGATGGTCATTAAGAGTACCATCCCTGTCGGTTATACCCGTAGCCTCTACTTGAAGTATGCCAAGAAGGGCGTGAAGAAGTTCAACCTTCTCTTCTCTCCAGAGTTCCTTCGTGAGAGCAAGGCACTCTACGATAACCTTTACCCAAGCCGCATCATCGTAGGCTATCCAAAGATTATCGAGCGCCCTGAGTTCGAAGAGGAAAATGAGGCAATCAAGGCTGTAACCGATGTTGAGATGATGAAAGAGGCTGCCAAGACCTTCTCTCAACTTCTTGTTGAAGGTGCTATCGCATCACAATCCGTAGGCAATTCAACACTTAACACTCAACATTCAACATTAGAAAACAAGGGCATCCCTTGTTTGTTTATGGGTATGAAGGAAGCCGAGGCAGTCAAGCTCTTCGCCAATACCTATCTGGCACTCCGAGTAAGCTACTTCAATGAGTTGGATACATACGCAGAGGTAAAGGGACTTGATACCAAGGCTATCATCGATGGCGTAGGTCTCGATCCACGAATCGGCACCCATTACAACAACCCAAGCTTCGGCTATGGTGGTTATTGCTTGCCAAAGGATACCAAGCAGCTCCTGGCAAACTATGCCGATGTTCCAGAGAACCTGATAGAGGCAATCGTAGAGAGCAACCGTACCCGTAAAGACTATATTGCTGATGCCGTACTCCAGAAGGCAGGCTATTACAGCTATGCCGATGTCAACAGCTATGATGCCAGTAAGGAGCACAACTGTGTGATTGGTGTTTATCGCCTGACCATGAAGTCAAACAGCGATAACTTCCGCCAGTCAGCCATCCAGGGCATCATGAAGCGTATCAAGGCAAAGGGTGCTGAGGTAGTTATCTATGAGCCAACCTTGGAAGAGGGCAGCACCTTCTTCGGTAGTAGAGTTGAGAACAATCTCGAGTCCTTCAAAGCACAGAGCCATGCCATCATCGCCAACCGATACGATGCTTGTCTGGATGATGTAAAGGATAAGGTATATACAAGAGATATTTTTAGAAGAGATTAAAGACAATTTCATGATATTATTATCTTGATATGCGTATATACAAGTTTGTTGACGTCTATATAAAAAAGATATGGCAGGTGATATGCCATGGGCTTATTTTATTAGCTACTTTTCAGCTCTTGGTATAGATGCTGCCTTTTCAATTATTAATTTCATTTCTGTTCACTATAAAATAATGTAAATAAAAAAACATGAATGTAGGAATTATAATTCAGGCAAGAATGGGTTCAACCCGTTTACCTGGTAAAATTTTGAAGAAGTTTGATGGAGAGAAAACTCTTCTGGAGACTCTTCTTGAAAACCTGCACAAGGTTAGTGGAGTTAAAGTTATTGTTGCTACTTCTGTAAATGCAAACAATGACAAGTTGGAGAATTTTCTTTTGGAGAAAGGTGAATTTGTTTATCGTGGCTCGGAGAGTGATGTACTTGATAGATTTATTCAAGCTGCTGAAATAAACCATGTCGATGGTATTGTGAGAATCTGTTCTGATAATCCTTTTTTGGATTGGCATGGCGTTTCTCAATTGGTAGAGAAGGCAAAGACGAGTGATGCTGATTATATCGGTTTCCGCATTAATGATAAACCTTCAATTCTTACCCATTTTGGTTTTTGGGGTGAATTTGTTACCCTTTCTGCACTTAAGCGAGTTGCTTCAACAACTCCTGTTGATTCCCCTGCTCATGAACATGTAACATGGCATATATACAATCATCTTGATGAGTACAAGTGCGAATGGATTATGTGTCCAGAGTTCTTACAGGGAAGAGATGATATAAGACTGACGATAGACACCCCAGAAGATTTAGTAAATGCTCAAAAAGTATATGCTGATTTAAAGGGCAAAGATTATAACTTTACTCTTAAAGATGTTGTTTCATATTTAGATGCACATGCTGAAATTAAGCAGTCAATGTTAAATAGCATCTCGCAAAATAAAAAGTAATATTTAATTTATACGATTATGATTAAAAAAGGAGAAACCTATATTATAGGTGAAATTGGTCAAAACCATAATGGTTCTGTTGACATTGCAAAGTTGATTGTTGAGTTGATTGCACGACCTGTTCATGAGGAAGATTTTAATTTAGACCTCAAACCAATGAATGCTGTTAAAATGACTCGCCGTGATTTAAATGAAGAGCTTACAGCAACTCAGATGAATCGTATTTATGATACTCCAAATTCTTTTGGTCGCACCTATGGTGAGCATCGAGCTTTTTTGGAGTTAGATGATCAAGCTCATTTTGAGGTGTATAAGTATGCGAAAGAAAAGGGACTTGATTTTGTAGAGACACTTTGTGCAAAAGGATGTCTTTCAATGTTGAAGCTCTTTACGCCTGATTATTTAAAAGTGGCTAGCCGCGATTTAACCAACCTTCCTCTTCTTTCTGCCATGGCAGAGACCAAGATTCCTATCATCCTTTCTACAGGTATGGCTGGTAAAAAGGAGCTTGATGATGCTTTGGAAACAATTACACGTTATCATAGCGACATTTCTATATTGCATTGCGTATCTCAATATCCAACTCATCCAGATAATTTGAATTTGCGTACTATCACCTATTTGAAGAAGCATTATGGACAGTATCATATCGGATTTTCCGATCATACCATTGGTATTTCTGCGCCTGCAATTGCTGTAGGTATGGGTGCTGAGATTATTGAAAAGCATATTACCATCGATAGACATATGAAGGGCACTGATCAGCCTGGTTCTTTGGGACCTGATGGTGTAAATCGTATGGTACGTGATATTCGAATGGTGGAACGTTGGTTAGGTAAGGAAGATCTTTACATAGATAAGAGTGTTGCTGGTTCTAAAGTGAAGTTGGAACGTTCTATTGCTTCTTTGTGTGATATTAAGGCAGGCGAGGTTATTACCGAAGACAAAATCCATATGTTAAGTCCTGGCGATGGTTTTAAATGGGCTCAGAAGGATATGGTTGTTGGTCATAAGGCTGTGCAGGATATTCCTGCAAATGAAATTATCTATTCTAAATATATTGATTAATGAATAAGAAACTTCCCGAGCTTATCTTAACAGACATTGATGGTGTTTGGACAGATGGTGGAATGTATTACGATGGCACTAACGTAGAGTTGAAGAAATTCAACACTTACGATAGTGCTGGCGTGTTATTTGCCCATAATCTAGGGATACCTGTAGGAATTTTGACAGGCGAAAACACCCAAATAGTTCAAAGACGAGCTATTAAGTTAAAGGTAGACTATTGCTTTCTTGGGGTAAAAGATAAAGTGAAACAAGCTCAAAAAATATGTGATGATTTAAAAATCTCACTTAAAGATGTTGCTTATATCGGAGATGATATAAACGATATGAAACTTCTGCAACTTGTTGGATGGGCGGGAGTTCCTGCTTCAGCACCAGAATATGTTAAGGAATTAGCATCGTTAAGCCTTTCTAAAGGAGGAGGAGAAGGTGTGTTTCGTGAGTTTGTAGAAAAGATTTTAGGGGTTGAAGCCATTAAAAAAATGGTAAAAACTGTATTATTAGAACAACAATAGGTAACATAAATAATGAATAGGTTTAATAGAATCGTTCAGTTCCGCTATAAAATGTATTGTGGGGGGGCAAAATTGGACATCTGATAATTAGGATAATTGAAAGTATTATAAGATGGTATTATCATTGTCAAATACCTTACACCTTAGATCTTAGAGGTGTATATTTTTGCCATAATGGGTTTGGGATAATAATTAATCCTAATGCAAAAATTGGCAAGGGTACATACATTCAGCATGGAGTTACTATAGGCTCACGTGATGACCTGGGTGACAATGGTGCACCTTCTATTGGTAGAAATTGTTACATTGGCGCAAAAGCTACGATTATAGGTAACATAACAATAGGTAACAATGTAAAAATTGGTGCAGGAGCAGTCGTTGTTAAGGATGTGCCCAGTAATAGTACTGTTATTGGTGTTCCTGCTAGAATTATAAAACGACGATAAGTGAAAATGAAAGATAGGGTTATTCCTTTAAAAACGGGGGGGGTATGAACCTCTATTTGATTATTTGAAGGGTATTGCTATAATAATGGTTGTACTTGCACATGGGACGGGATGTTTAAAAGATTTCCTTCTTTATCCCTTGTGGATAGATCAAGCTGTACCATTGTTTATAATGATACAAGTATTCCACGCATATAAAAAAGATACTGTTTCGTATCCTCCGCTTAGTAAAATTTGGCATCGTATATTTTACCCTTTTTTATTAGTGCAGTTGATTTACTTCTTATATATAGTGGGAAAATGTTTATACCATAACATTGATCCAATTTTACAAATAAAGCCCTTTTTATTTAGAGGTGGTGGCGGACCAGGTTCGTATTATATATGGATATATGTTCAGATCGCAATTTTGTGTCCTCTTTTCAAGAGGGTGATTGATTATAAGTTGGGTCTTTTCTTTATGGTATTGATTTGTATACTTGTTGAAATCTTCTGTAGTTTAACTAAAACTCCAGATCCTTTATATCGTCTATTATGCCTACGTTACATATTCTTACTATATCTTGGTTACTTATGGGTAAAGCAAGGAATTTTGTTGACGAAGAAAACGACAGCTTTAGCTGTAATGAGCAGTATTTTAATCTTAGCATTATACTTTATCCATAAGTTGAACCCTGTTTATAATTTTGAGCCTTGGATTTACAATACAGACTGGACAATATTCCATTGGTTTACATATTTCTTACCATGGTCTCTTATAGCTTTTGCTATATGCAAATGTTATCAGCTTAATCCCGAAAATAAAATAAATAAGTTTGTTTTGCTTTGCGGGAAGCGTTCTTATGAAATATTCTTGTTTCAAATGTTGGTTTTTGGTATTTCACCAATGGTAAGTTGGTTGAATACTATCATATCTTTTATCCCCCTATTATTCTTCGAAAGGGTAGCTGTTAGTAATCTAACAAAACTAAAGAAATAAAAATGTTTAAAATTAAAAAGATACATAACAACAAAACATTATTAAATGGGGCATTGTTCTCAATGTTCTCTTTTGTGAATAGAGGTATATCCTTTGTACTTCTGTTAATTTTGGCAAGTTATATAACTCCACATGAATATGGTTTCTTAAATTTGTATTCAACGGTAGGTATGGTGTTGGGGTATTTTATGGCAATGTCTACACAGGGGTATTCTAGCATCGTCTATTTTCAGGAAGGTAAAGTTGGTGTTGCTAAAACTTTTTCTACAACATTGACGATTAGTGTTATCATGTTATTGCTGTTTCTCTTGGTACTTAGTATTGGGCATGTTCCCATTCCTCATGCTTTAAATTTGAATTATAATATACTACTGATAGCTATATTAGTTTCATTTTTTAACATCTTTGTATATTTTCTGTTAGATTATTACCGGTTGAAAGAAAATGTACGGTTATATGGTATATTATCATGTGGTTCTGCTTTATTGAATTTCTTCGTGTCAATCTATTTGGTTAAATACATGAAATTGAGTTGGGCGGGACGTGTTTATGCTGAACTGTTTTGTACATTGTTGTTAGGTGGATTTGGTATTGTATATTTTATTAAAAATGGCTTTTTAACTAAAGATTTTAAAGACTATGTTAAACCCATGTTAGCATGGGGGATACCATTGATACCACATTTGGCAACTACTTTCATTCGACAAGGATGTGATCGGTATATAATTAATGCCTCTCATTCAATAGCCGATGTAGGATTATTTAGTTTCGCATTGAATCTTGCAAACCTTATATCAATGATAGGATTTGGATTTAATCAGTCTAATAGTGTAGATATTTACAAAACGCTTGGTGATAAAGACATGACCAATGATATTAAATTAAACAAAGTTAATAGACAAAAGAAAATATTCTTGTTGCTTTATTTTGTGGCTGCATTAATTATTTTTCTTTTTTGTTACTTTTTATTGCCGATAGTGTTGCCTAGATATGCTTCATCTTTGAAATATTTTCCTTTATTGGTGTTTTATGGATTATTTATTTGCTATTATCTTGTTTATACAAATTTCTTGTTCTTTTATAAAAAAACAAAGAATCTCATGTATATAACGTTTTTATCATCCGTAATTCATTTAATATTCTCGTTATTATTTACAAAATACAGCTTGTATATTACAGCTTCGTTGTATGGTGTGACACAGTTGTTGGTAGTCTTAGCTGTTAGATGGCAAGCAAATAGGTTGTTAAAAATAAATTTAAAATAGAAATTCGATATGGATATAGCTAATGAAATGTATTCTTTGGTAAAAGAACTTTTTCCAATATGTAGAAGTATTACTGGTAACGGAGTTCGACAAACATTGAGTATAATAAAAAGAGAACTGCCTGATTTAATCCTGCATGAAGTACCATCAGGAACTCAGGTCTTTGATTGGACAGTACCAATGGAATGGAACATAAGAGGTGGATATATAGAGACTCTTAATAATGAAAAGATAGTAGATTTTGCAGATTCCAATTTGCATATATTGGGATACTCTCTTCCTGTAGATAAGATTGTTACTAGAGCTGAACTTATGAGTATGGTATATACCATCCCTGAGCAACCTGATGTTATCCCTTATGTTACTTCTTATTATAAACAAAGAAGTGGCTTTTGTATGACAGAGAACCAACGTTTGTCTTTAAAGGATGAGAAATATCATGTCAAGATAGATAGTTCTTTGACAGAAGGCAGCTTGACTTACGGAGAATTATTGATTCCTGGACGAGAGAAAAAAGAAATATTTCTCTCTACTTATGTCTGTCATCCTTCAATGGCAAACAATGAGCTATCAGGACCAGCAGTTATGGTTGCTTTGGCAAAAAAAATTTTAGCAAATGAAAACAGAAGATATTCATATAGAATTATTTTTATTCCTGAAACTATAGGCTCTATTACATATTTGAGTAAGAATTTGGATTATCTAAAGAAGCATGTGATTGCAGGTTATAATATATCTTGTGTTGGAGATGATCGTACCTATTCTTATGTAGAATCTCCTTATGCTGATACTTTAGCAGACAGAGTTGCTCAGAATGTGTTACGTTTTCATTATCCAAATTATAAGAGATATAGTTTTTTGCATAGGGGCTCTGATGAACGCCAGTACTGTTCTCCTTTGGTAAATTTGCCATTATGTGCAATCTGTCGTTCAAAATATGAGGAGTATCCTGAGTATCATACATCTGCGGACAATCTTGATTTGGTAACACCGTCAGGTCTTAAAGGAGCTTATGAGGTTTATTCCAAGTGTATTGATATGTTAGAAAATAATCATTATTATCAAGTAACAACCTGCTGCGAGCCGCAACTAGGTAAAAGAGGTCTGTATCCAACCTTAAGTCGTCGTGGTTCAATCAATGATACCCGTAGTATGACCGCATTTATTGCTTATGCGGATGGTAAACATGATTTGATAGATATTTCGAATAAAATTGGTGTTAGTATTGATATGTTAATGCCTATAATAGAGAAACTTGAAAAAGCAAAATTGATAATTATAAACAGTAAAAATAGAAATGAGTAATACAATTAGAAGATGTTTTATTGATAGTACACCTTCAATATTTCTTGTCTGTTCTCCTCTTCAGGCTATGTGCGCAATTAATGCAATTAAAGAGTTTAAAATTCACATTTATAAATTTATATTGGTTTTGGTAAAGGACAAACGTAATCAGCAACTTTTTACTTTGCTAGCGCAATACCATATCCAATATGAAATCATATATTCTTTTCAATTAGGTAAATTTGAAAAATATAACATCTTTAAGGCAAATAATGAAGGTTATAAACGTGCTTTTATTGGTGACATGAGAAGCTTAATGATGCATACCATAGCTTTCAAAAAATTGCAAAATAACTCTGATATAGTTTATTTGGATGATGGAAATGATACTATTTCTTTATTAAAAGGGATGAAATATTCCCCTAACGGAGTATATGAAAAAATTAGATACAAGTTCATTAAAAAATATTTTGCCATAATTGGCAAGTCGAGAAAAATCACTTTTGGTAAATTCCTTTATACTATCTATGATATTCCTAATGATAACTATGTTATAAGATTGAATAATTTAGATACATTTATAAAAGAAAAAGATTCTTGTGCTCAGAATGGTATCTATATTATTGGAACAAATTTTAGCATGTATTGTCAAGAAGGATTCGTGTCTAAAGATGTCTGTAAACAACAAATGGAAAAATTGTTTTGTTGCCTAACAAGTGAGAATAAGGACACAAATATATATTATATACCTCATGGTAGAGATATAGAGACTTTTCCTATAGAGTTATGTAGAAAATATAGTGTAATTTATCACCCTGTTGATATTTCAGTTGAATTATATATGAAAGATTTGGAACAAGTTCCTCTAGAGATATATGGTTATACTTCATCAGCTTTGGTTAATTTAAAAATGATGTTCCCTACAACAAGGATAGTTGATATGGTGTTTGATGTAGTAACTAAGTCACGAAAAGGAGATGAGATAAAATTGATTTCTGATTATTATAAGACTATAGGGATACAACAATTGCGTTATCATTCCTAAGTCTATGAGTGTGTAGTAAATAAGTTTTGTAACTGCATTTCTTGTCGTAGTTTGGTACATTTTAATGTTGCTTTCAGGTTTATAGATGTAAGCAGTCACTTAGTGCTGTCTTGCGTACGTTAATAAAAATGTATACCTTTGCCCCGAATTTTAAATTTGGGACAAAATGAATATAAACGAAGAAGGCAAGTACTATGCCTCAAAGGTTCGTAAGTTTCGAACCGAGTACAAGAGCAAGAACCTTCATGGGTTCTGTAAAGAACAAAAAGTAAGCTATATCAAGATGCTACATTAACGGCAAAGGACAAATTAGTAGACTTACTCGCTCATAGATGGCAGCTGGCAACAGTTATTACTTGGGCATAAATTCAAATGTTTCTTTCTTAAAAGATGATAAAAGAGCATTTATTTTATGGCTTAACCTACCTAAAGTGACCGCTTACTTATAGATGAGGTAAATGCACGAACAATCCTTTAGATATCAACTTTAACAGGAAATTTGTAGGTTAATATTTGTTTTTTAATTTGCTTTTTTTGCTGTTTACTAAGTTTTTTATACTTATGATAGATTATCCTTATATATTTTTGTATATATTTATTTTTGCCCTTTTGGGAGTGGCTAATAAGTTCAGATATAGATATATATTCTTCTTAGCTTGCATTGTATTAGTTTTATTTTATTCATTGCGTGCTCCTATAATAGGAGCTGATACAAGAAATTATGTTGAGTATTTTTTAGAAAAACAAATTTCTTATAATAATGATGCTAGAGGAACTGAACCTTTATTAGATGTCTATAATTCGATTGTTCGATTTATTTGCAAAAATGGTACTTTTTATTTGCTAATAAATACCCTATGTTGTCTTTTGCCTGTTTTTCTGATAATACAGAAGTATTCAGAGAATAAGATACTTTCCTTAATTCTTTTGATGATTTCTAGTTTATTTATTATTTATTTTGTTGCGCTTCGGCAAATGCTTAGCACGTCAATTTTGCTTTGTGGACTGATGTGGGTTGAATGCACAAAATATAAAAAAACTTATAAGTGGTTGATATGGGGATTTATAATCTTGCTTGCTTATTTTATGCACACTACAGCTTTAGTTGTAGGTTTTATTCTATCAATTCTGATGCTAGATTCAATAGAGGTGAACAAAAAAATAGTGTATGTACTAATTTTAGTGTCTTTATTGGTTGGAATTATATTAAAAAATAATGCATTTATTTTAGTATTTACCTTTATTTTCAATTTAGGAATAGGAGCTGTCGACAGATTGAGTGATTATGCAATATTTGGTGAAGATGATAATACAAGTTTTGCATTTTTGACATTAATAGTGCCAAACTTAATGTCTCTTGCTTATGTATATGCTTCTGATAAGCATTATCTAAATTCTTTTTGGTCAAAAACATATTTAGTATATGTAATGTTACATAATATTTTTATGTATTTCCCAATGATTGAAAGAATGATAGCTTTTTTTCTTATAGGACAAATTTTGGTATTTACGTATCCTTTAAAGTTGCGTTTAACTATAAAAAAGCGAATTATTTATAAGTCTGCTTTATTTATTTTTATAGCCTATTTTCTTGCACGCTCAGTAAAAACCTCTATTAATTATGATCGAACGAGTTTAGATAAAATGCATCCATATTATTTCTTCTTTGAAAAATATCCAAAAAATTACTAGAATGAAAGTTTTATATATATTGCATGCCACCAATATGGGTGGTGCAACAATCTCTTTTCTTAATATGGTAAAGGGGTTGGTTGATTTAGGGGTAGACCCTTTAATTGTCGTTCCCCAAAAACGTATTGATCCTCTTTTCCTAAAAAGGGTTTCTGATTATGGTTGGCCTATAAAAAAGTGCTTTTTAATAGAAAGTGTTTTACTTGAAAGACAAGGAACGCTAAAAAAAATATTAAAAAAGCTCGTTCTACCATTATTAAAATATTATTCTTTTCGTCAATTGTTGAAGATTGCCAAGGAAGAAACTCCGATGCTGATACATACAAATACGGGGATTATTCATGAAGGCTTTGATGTAGCTTCTAAATTGGGTATTCAACATATCTGGCATTTGAGAGAATATCAAGATAAAGATTTTAAGTTGATTCCTTACCCTTCTTTTGAACAATTTTGTGTTAAATTGAAAAAGTCAAACGTAATTTCTATTACTGAAGATATCTTAACTCATTTTGGCTTATCTGTTAATTGTCGCCATAAAGTAATAGCAAATGGTATAATGGAAAGAAATGAGTTTATTCCTCATTTTAATAAACAGAAATACTTTTTATGTGCTAGTCGTATTAGTGCTGAAAAGGGAATTACTGATGCGATATTAGCTTTTGCAGATTTTGATAAAGTGATACCAGATTATGAATTATGGTTGGCTGGTACAGGGGATGAGTCATATATTAAAGAGTTAAAATCTCTTTGTTTAAAATTAAAGTGTGATTCTAAAGTTAGATTCTTGGGATTTCGTACAGATGTAAAGGTATTAATTTCTATGGCAAAAGCTTTAATAGTTCCCTCATATTTTGAAGGTTTTGGTAGAATGACTGCAGAGGCATGCTTTTGTAAGACTATGGTAGTTGGACGTAATACCGGTGGTACTAAATGTATCTTGAATTATACTGGTGGCTTGCTTTTTGCAACAAATCAAGAGTTATTAGAACAGCTAAAATTTGTTGCAAATATTCCGAGCAAAGAATATGAAAAAATGGTGCTTATTGCAAGAGATAAGGCTATTGCTGCATATTCTATAGAACAAAATGTTATTAATATAAAAAATGTTTATGATAATTTATTGAATGATGAAAAGTAATAATTGTATTTTTACGATTTGTGCTAAAAATTATGTTGGTTTAGCTCAAATATTAGAGAAGTCAGTGTTGAAATATAATAAAAATGTTGATTTCTATATTGTTGTTGCCGACGAATATGGTAAAGACGATCCCGTAGTTAATGATAAAAACATACTTATTGCCCATGAGTTTTTGAATATAGATGAGAAACTCTGGACTAACATGGCATTTAAGTATAATTTGACAGAATTTTGTACTTGCATAAAACCTTTTAGCATAGAGTATTTCTTTGTGCAAAAGGGATATGATACTGTATGTTATTTAGATCCTGATATCTATCTTTTTAGTGACTTTAGTTATATTTACGAAAAGTTAGATAAGTTCCTTGTAGTTACGGCACCACATATAACGATTCCTGATTATCCTTATTCTGGTGATACACCAGATAGAGGATTTTTGTTTAATGGTATTAGTAATTTTGGATTTGTTGGTTTCAAGAATTCTCCTAAAACACTTAATGTGATCAGATGGTGGGAAGACAGATTGTCTAAACTTTGTTTTGGGGAAATGCTATGGGCGGTATGTACAGATCAAAAGTGGTCTGACTTCTTTATGGCGTTTTTTGATTATGATGAAATCTTTTTCTCCAATAATTTAGGACTAAATGTCGCTCCTTGGAATTATTTTGAGAGAAAAGTAACAAAGAAAGGTGATACCTTCTATGTTGAAAGTAGAAAAGGTACTAGTGAGCGTATGGATAAACTAGTCTTCTGTCATTTTGCAGGCTACAACTATAAGCAGTTAGCCGAAGGAAAAGTTGATAATAAGTCTAGAATGAGAATTAGTAATCTAAAATCTTATCAAGACATAGATGAACTTGTGAAGATATATGTCAATGAGATTCATAAAGATAAAGATTTATTTGCTAAATATCTTAGTTTGTCATATTCTTATGGTACTTTTTCGAATGGTGTAAAAATAGAGGCATTCCATCGTCGATTATATAATGGGTTGTGTGTAAACTTTAATTTTGAAGGAAATCCTTTTGATGTAGATACTGATAATAGTTTTTATTCATTACTTAAAGGAAAACATCTTTTGCCTTCTTCCCAAAATGTGAATGTTGATAAAATGAATCCTGAAAATATAGATGGTTTCGGTAAAAAATTGTCTTTGTTGTATAAAGGCTTGAGATTTTTTTATAAGTTAATAGGGTATAAAAATTATGTATTGTTCTTGCAGTTTATCCGTAGATTGTCGTTGTATGATATCAATACATTCTTATTGGGTAAGGAATTTGAAAATCAGTCATTAAGAATGAAAGAATGAAAAGACTCTTTTGCTATATAGGATTCCTTTTTTCATACATATTTACTTTAAAGTACTATTATGTATTTAAAGGAATCCATAAATATATTTATACAGGTTTTTTTAAAAGGTATTTTGCTTCTTTTGGAAATGACTCTGTAATAAACCCATCTTTTTTAATGTTAATTGGTCCGAGAAAGATTCATGTTGGAAGCAATGTTTACATAGGTAGTCGTGTTCAACTTACGGCATGGGAAAAAATTGGTGATGTAACCTATAGTCCAGTAATTCTTTTGGGTGATAATGTATCTATAGGAGATGAAAGCCAAATAACATCCATAAATAGAATAGTTATCGGTTCTGGTGTTTTAACGGGTAAGAAAGTTCTTATTACAGATAATGCACATGGGCAATTTAATGAAACTGATTTAAGTAAAAAACCATTGGAAAGAGAAATGTTCTCAAAAGGTCCCGTTATTATAAAAGATAATGTTTGGATAGGAGAAAAAGCAACAATTTTAGCAGGAGTAACTATCGGTACAGGATGTATAATTGGAGCAAATAGTGTGGTTACTAAAGATATTCCTGATTATTGTATTGTAGCAGGAGCTCCTGCAAGAATTATAAAAAGAATTAGTGATGAAAAGTAGTTTAGAGTTATTGTTCTTTTATGTATTAATAGTTTTTTTTATAGTAGTAGTTGGATATGGTCTTTATTGTTTTGCAAGAAGATTTTTTCCTTCATTTACTAAAGTTTTAATGGGAGCTAGATAAATATGAAAATAGCTATAAGTGGTTATGTCGGAACTAAACTGACAGGTATTGGTCGTGTATTAATAGAGGTGCTGAATGAAATGGCACCAATGAATAGAAACGATGAATATATTTTATTCAAGAATTTCGATTTTAATGATTATGATGTGTTGAAAAAGTATTCTAACATTAAAATCGTAAACATAAATGTGTCAAAAAATAGTTCTCTAAAAAATATATTATGGCATCAATGGAACTTCCAAAAGTTGCAGAAAAAGTATCAGTGCGATGTTGCGTATATACCAAATTTCTCTTTGCTTCTTTGGAAAAGAATTCCTACAATTGTCACTATACATGACTTGATTGAGTTTAATGTGCCTAATAAGTTTAGCAAACTAAGAATGATGTATCGTAAAGTGATAGATCCTTTAATGGTAAAAAATAGTACTTTCATCACTTCTGTTTCAGAATGTTCGAAACGAGATATTATTAAGTTCTGTGATGCAAATCCTAAGAAGATTCAAGTGATTCCAAATGCTGCAGATAGAACTCGTTTTAAACTTTATGATGAGTTTGTTGTGACTGCTTGCTTGGATAAGTATGGTTTGAAAAATAAGGGTTACTGTTTATTTGTCGGTACAATAGACTATCCTGGCAAAAATATTATGTCAGCCTTAGAAGCTTATGTTTCCTTGAAAAAGAAATATAGCATTCAAGAGAAAATGGTCATTGTTGGTAAAAAGGGATTCAACTCTGAGGTAATTTATGATTTTGTGAGCAATTCAGAATATAAAGATGATATTATATTCACGGGTTATCTCTCTGATGAAGATTTGCCTTTAATCTATTCTGGGGCAAAGGTGATGATTTACTTGTCATATTATGAAGGCTTTGGTTTGCCTGTACTAGAAGCTATGTCGTGTGGAATTCCTGTTGTATGTTCTAATACTTCTTGTTTCCCTGAAGTTATAGGTGATATTCCAGTAGGAGTTTCACCAACATCTATTCCTGATATTGAAGAGACAATGTATAGGCTCATTTCCGATAGCGAATATAGCTCTGAAATCGCTAAACAATGCTATAAAAGAGCAGAGCTTTTCTCTTGGAAAAAAGCAGCAAAAATGTACTATGATGTTTTTCATCGGTATTCTAAGTGATAAATAGCATGAAGCTACCAGACAATTTTATACAACAAGGAATAACAGAACAGGATGTTCTTCGTCTCAACAGCAATACTTACCAGCCTGGATTTATGCAAATTCATTTGACCTTTCCTTATTCAGAAAGTTTTGCAGCGTTGACGGATATTCATGACCAAGGTTCGTTTTTGCATGAATATGTACATTACTTACAAAATCTGACAACACCATGGGGGCTATATACGAGTATGCTTATGTATGAAACTATGGTAAATACATTTGCTTATATTCAGGAGACGAGTGAAACTATTAAACTTCCTTTGAGACTGAATTTTGGTGATAAAATACAGCAAAGAATGTCAATCGTATCAAATGGAAATGGAACCAATCCATTTGAAAATGATAATTATCATGGAAGTTTCAAAATTGATAGAACAAAAAGAATTATATGGCATAGGAATTATACTAATATAGGAAATGGGCATTATCCCTATATTGAGCTAGAAGTTCCTTGCATAGATGGAAGCAAAAAGATAAAACTTGGCGCATACATAATAAAAGAAAGTATGGCTGCTATGTGCCAAATGCAATTGGATTTTTCGGCTAAGCATGAAGAATATGATGTTCCCTATAATCTCATCAAGATTTTTGCTGAGCAGCATTTTCCTAAGATTGCAGCAGATGATAAAAAGCTAATATCAATATGCTACATATCCTTGTTTAGTTTAACGCCTGCTCAAACCCTCATAGACCAACTTGATTTTGCCAATCGTAATCCAAAATATTCTGGAATGGAGTTGTTGGAAATGTTTGTGAATGAATCTACTATTTCAATCAACAATAACACAAAGTTATCAGTTGTCGCATTTTTTGACGATATAGCAAATCGGTTTGAAGTAACTTTAGCTAAAAGTTTACGGACTCCTTTAGATTATATACATGAGGCAATATCAAGAGTTCGATTGTCAGGAGGAATAGTACCTTTAGTATCAGCTTTGTATGCTCCAAATTTTGATAAGGATACAGTCCAAACGATTATTGACCATGTCGGAATTCCCTATGTTTATACTGATTTTGGAGAATACTATTATCCAAAGTCAGTAAAGGGCGAGAATAAAGATTCTAATGATATTATTGTTTTAATAGGTATGTCTGCGTTGTATAACTATATAGTTCATCCTAATAGCCTTAAATGTTGTCCTTTAAGGTATATGTGTATGAAGTCTGATTTTGATAAAGACGAATGTTTTGACGCACCATGGGAGGGACATGCATGTCCGATGACTGTCATGGGGGATATGCTTGGTATAAAGCGTGGACAATTAGTGTGGTAATTATTAATTTGAAGTTTAAATATCGAAAATATTATGACAGAAAAGAAATTGAATGGTACAGTCATCGTGACTTACCGCTGCAACGCTCGTTGCTCGATGTGCAATCGTTACAAGGCTCCTTCTAAGCCTGAGGAGGAAATCTCTATTGAGACTATCAAGAAACTTCCTAAGATGTACTTTACCAACATCACAGGTGGTGAGCCTTTTATCCGTACGGACTTGAAGGACATCGTACGTGAGCTTTATAAGAAGAGCGACCGTATCGTGATCTCTACCAATGGCTTCTTTACCGACCGTATCATCGACCTGGCGAAGGAGTTTCCACAGATTGGTATCCGTATCTCTATCGAGGGTTTGGAGAAGACCAACAATGAAATCCGTGGTCTGAACAATGGTTTCAACCGTGGCTATACTACCCTGAAGAAGCTCTGTGAGATGGGATTGAAGGATGTAGGCTTCGGTATGACCGTTCAGGATAAGAATGCTCCAGACCTCGTGCCTCTCTATGAGTTGAGCAACAAGATGGGTATGGAGTTCGCTACCGCATCGCTCCATAACTCTTTCTACTTCGTAGAGGCTAAGAACATCATCCACGACCGTCCGATGGTGGCTAAGAACTTCGAGAACCTGGTGAACGAGCTGTTGAAGTCTAACTCTCCAAAGAAGTGGTTCCGTGCTTACTTCAATCATGGACTCATCAACTATATCTATGGTCAGAAGCGTCTCTTGCCTTGCGATATGAGTTTCGATACCTTCTTCATCGACCCATACGGTGATGTGATGCCATGTAATGGTACCAAGGACAAGGAGGTGATGGGTAACCTAAACCGCCAGACTTGGGATGAGCTTTGGAGTTCTCCAGAGGCAGAGCAGGTTCGCAAGAAGGTAAGACATTGTGACAGAAACTGCTGGATGATCGGTTCTGTTTCTCCTGCGATGCACAAGTACATCAAGACTCCTGCCTTGTGGGTGGCTAAGCACAAGCTGAAGAGCCTGCTCGGTATGAAGTACTCTATGTATGAGAATCCTATCTGCTGCGAATATCGTGATGGTAAGGTGACCAAGGAACAGCTTGACAAGCTTTCTACCTGCGATATGAATGCTGTGGTGAACAATGGTCTTTCTGCCGATTCAAAGGAGGCTTTGAAGGGCAAGCGTGGCGAGGACATCGTGAACGCTGACGTGGCTAGCCAGGGTTATGAGGCTACCAAGAAGGAAACTGATAGAAATATTGAAATCAAGTAATCACTTGATTCTCTTATGATTGATAAGAAGCCACAGTGCGGAGAGCATCGACATCAAGATGATGCCGAAGTACTGTATGGCTTCTTTGATATGGTTTGAAATCTTATTCATGCCTGCAAAGGTAATACTTTTATTTTGAAAATCTCTAGTTTTTATGAAAATAGTTGTAACAGGTACTCGTGGTATCCCGAATATCATGGGTGGCGTGGAGACGCATTGTGAGGAATTGTTCCCTAGAATGGTGGAGCGTGGGTATGACGTAACGCTGATCCGTCGCTCGAACTATGTGAAGGATGACTTACATGAATGGAAAGGAGTGAAACTAGTAACGATTCCTTCTCCTAAGAAGAAGAGTTTCGAGGCTATCATCCATACTTTCCGTGCCATCAATGAGGCGAAGAAGTTGGGTGCAGATGTTTTGCATATCCATGCCATCGGTCCTGCGCTGCTGGTGCCATACGCCAAATTGCTGGGCATGAAGGTGGTGTTTACACATCATGGTCCTGACTATGACAGGGACAAGTGGGGATTTGCTGCCAAGACAATCCTGAAGATGGGTGAGCGGATGGGCTGCATGTTTGCCGATGATGTCATCGTTATCTCGAATGTCATCAAGAACCTCATTGCCCGTAAATATGGAAGAACGAAGAATGTACACCTTATATATAATGGTGTCTCTGAGCCTGAGATCTGTGACTATCCTGAATATTTCAAAGAATTAGGGATAGAGAAGGGAAAGTATATCCTGGGTATGTGCAGATTTGTGCCCGAGAAGAACCTGCACCATCTGGTGGAAGCGTTTGTAAAGTGGAAAAAGTCGCACACGGATCTCACTGATTCCACGGATATTAAGTTAGTGTTAGCTGGTGATACGGATTTCGAGGATGAGTATTCGTTGGGATTGAAGCAGATGGCAAGGGAGAATGGTGTGGTGCTTACTGGCTTTATCAAGGGCAGAAAGCTTCATTCGCTGTTGACGAATTGCCGCTGCTATTGTCTTCCATCTTCGCACGAAGGTTTGCCGATTGCCTTGCTGGAGGCGATGAGCTATGGGGTAAAGGTAGTAGTGAGCGATATTCCTGCGAATCTGGAGGTTGGCTTGCCAAAGGATGATTACTTCCATTGTGGCAACGTGGATGAACTTTCGGAAAAACTAGGAAAGATTATCGAGGCTCCATTGCAGCATGTGAATTACGACATGAGCAAGTATGATTGGAATCAGATTGCTGATGAAGTAGGAGAGGTGTATCAAGGGTTGAAGAAATGATATTACAGGATTTTTATACCATTCTTCAATCTGCCATAGGAAAAATGGTTCAATTATCCCATACGCTATCTGAAAAGGAATGGAATGAGATCTTTGGATTAGCCAAGAAGCAGGCGCTTGTTGGAATTATGTTTGAAGGTATTGAGCGTTTGCCGCAAGAGCAATGGCCTCCAAGAAATGTGGTCTTGCAATGGACGATGATGGTGGGTAAGCGTCCAAAAACGGATTTGGTGATTTGATAAAGAAGATGTAACTTTGTCGC
>ENA-ORLS01000019-ORLS01000019.1-human-gut-metagenome-genome-assembly--contig:-NODE-19-length-56849-cov-9.28197_pt1 | contig 56849 bp, 97 predicted proteins | sample MGYA00243073_ERZ508836 | MGnify/ENA primary metagenome ERZ508836 (study PRJEB26277, sample SAMN04329824) | human gut metagenome | biome: human-associated habitat | host: Homo sapiens | place: USA...
ATACAGCCACACACAATCGTTTTCAAAGGCCTTTATTCCGTCTATGCAACTATTCCGCCCACGCAGCAAAACAGCACACAGGGCTTTGCAGGCGCTTTCCCAGCTATTTGCCGTGCTTTGCCGCTGCCGTGTGGCGGGTGCATCCAGCTATACCGCACCGCCTGCGTCACGCCGGACGCTGTACAGCTCAGCACAGCCGCCCTATTATAATAAGGTATATATAAAGGGGGGGGGCAGCGGTGTGCCCCTGCTATGGATCCATACCAGACAGTGTAGCATATCACAGACCATGCCAGCCCGGCGGGGTCAACTCCTGCCGCCTGTGGATCGCTGGCAAGTGCTGACACGCTGTCAGCAGTACAGACCCGGCGCACCTGCTGAGGGGTCAGCGTCTCCACCTGTACAGGGTCATCCCGGCGGCTGGAGATCTGGCACCGGTCAGCAATCAGGGCGCACCGGCTGGCATAATCCACCCGGCGGGGCAGTCCAGCAGCAGGGGCGCGGCGGGCGGCGCGGAACCATTGGCGGCTCTCGCTGCATCTCTTTTCGGGCTTTCGCCCGATAGCTAATAGAGGTCAGCAATAGTCGTAGCGTTCCGGCTGGAATAGTCGTAACAGCTTCTGGAATAGTCGTATCCAATAGTCGTAGAATAGTCGTAAAGTCGTCAGACGACTAGCTTTTGAAAGTCCTATATATAGTATAGTAACGAGTAGTCCGCTGATAGTCGTAGAGCAATAGCTGTAGCGTTTTCTTGCGAATCATCGTCAAATAGTAGTGTGTTTTTTGTGTGAAATAGTCGTTCGCCTTTTAGGAAAAGAGAGGTGCGATAGTCGCTAAGTCATCCGACCACTCCCAAAATCACCTCTCGTTCCAATTTCGCATAATTTATTACTACGCTAGTTATATCTATTTCGTATAATAACCGTACTTATTATAGTATACAGATATAGTTACTCCCAATAATCACGGATTATTTCGTATAATAACTCGTACCATCCGATTCTGTCTGTTCCTGCTTGATTTAATTCCCAGTAACGCACTATGGCATCTCGTTCAATCCATAGTATTCTGCTAGGAATAGTTAATGCAACATTTCTACATATTCAACTGACTACAAAACGAAGTCAATTCTCCATGTGAAATAGTCGTAGACCATCCACCAGTCCGAACCTCACGCCAGTTCTCGCCTACGGTCTGCTCTGCTGGCTAACGGTGTAGCTTTGGAGATAGAGGGTTGTAGGGGGAAAGAACCTTTACAATCGTGGGAAGTCAGACCCATCAGTCTGCTTCTTCTCCCGCTCTCGGTCAATCCAATTAAGGGCTATTGGCTTCCAGTTGATAATAGGACTGCCACTTTTTGTTCTCCATCCAAGTCCCTCGTAATACCGCATGAACTGGTTGGCATACCTTGTCGTGCTTCCGTTGTCAATAAAGAACTCGCTAACCTCCTCGAACTGAGGAGCGCACGGAGCGCCCTCGTCTAATCTACTATGTTTATATTTACTATGTATATATCTACTAGTGGGCAATTTTCTGCCCGATTGTTGGGCACTATTTTGCCCGATTGTTGGGCAATTTTCTGCCTGATGGTCGTTACAGTTGGGCAATATATTGCCTGATTGATAGTCGAACAGTTCCTCATCGTCAGGATACCCAACGTAAATCGTGTTGGATTTTGAATAATTGCGCTTGCATTCAATCAATCCGGCGTCTTTCAGCTCTTTCAAGTATTCTTTGGCTATCCTTTCCTTCTTCCCTACCATGTCCCCTGCTTCTGCATTGGAACATCTAACAAACACCCGTCCTTTGCTATCGACCCATTCTTTACCGTTATGTCTTGACGTGAACGAACGATCAAGAAGGTCTACATAGATGACCTTCGCATTTGCGCTAATGCTCATCTTATCAAGAAATCGTGGGTAAATTTTATATCGAGGACGCACAATGTTTGCTGTTATGTACTGCATTTTCTCCTCCTGCAATAGTCGTAGACCTCTACAATGCGCTCACAGCCCCGTAGAGCCATGTCAGCGCTGTTTTCTGTGTTCAGTCGATAAGTTTGACATCTGACGCCAAAAGCGTTTGTAGGGCTTCTGTGCGCGTATATGCAAAAGGCTGCCATTGCTGACAGCCCATACACTTAGATTCCGTATTTGTCCTTTTTGCTAAGAACCACCCACCCCAAAAAGTTGAAAGAATTGCATTTTTCTACTCTTTCAAGCTTTTTGGCAGTAACAGCAGTTTTTACGCCATCGCTTCGTCTGTACAAGTTATGGAACAGGCAATAATCTCCTTGACGGTTCAGACAAGCATCACACAGACCGTATCTTCCCTTTCCTGCGTGCACGTTGTCTATGAACTTCTCCAATGCATCCATGTAGTTCTCCTTTCAATCCATCCAAGTATACTCTTGGAACCGTTGAATCTGCTTGTTAAACGTGATGGGAAGGTCGCCTATCTCGCCTTCCTTGTTCTTGCTTAGCCGGAACAGGTACTTGTCGGGGTTATCACCGGACAGAAGGATGATTGCATCTGCGTCCTGTTCAATCTGTCCGCTCTCTCGCAAGTCGGAGTTAGTAGGCGTTGCTCCGGGCTTGGATGGGTTTCGATTGAGCTGTGCCAGAGCCACCACGACAATGCCTGTGGTCTGCGCCAGCTCGTGTAAGGCAATGGATATGGCTGTAATGGCGGCATATCTGTCCTTTGCGCCTGTTTCGTGGATGAGTTGAAGATAGTCTACGAAGATGATTTGAGCCTTTTTACGCAGAGCCTGAGCCTTCATCCACGCCACGTTCTTTCCGGCAGCGGAACGGATATATAAGGGCATTTTCATGTTCTTTGCCTGCCCGTCAATCTCATTCAAGCTGACCGCCTTGTTTTTCACCGTGTCCAGAGGGCAGTATATTTGATTAGCCATCAGACGTGCGCCCAGCTTGCGTTTGCTGGTTTCCAAGCTGAAATAGTACACGGTGTAGTTTTGCTTTGCCATGCTTGCTGCTATTTGCAGGGACAGGGCTGTCTTACCCGCAGACGGTCTGCCGCCGATGATGATAAAATCACCCGGTGAGATGTGCAACGCTTCATCCAGACGCTCTAGGCCTGTCTTGATATACACAGGCTTCTCGTCCATGTGAAGCACATAGTCGTTCAGCACATCCTCGTATGTCCACGCATCTTCTTCCTCAGCTTTCAGGCTCATCGCCTCGCCCATCTGCTGGTAGATGTCTGATAGATCAGAATAGTCGGTAAGCTCGCTGGTCATCTGAAATGCCAGACCTTGCACACGAGTGAGTGCAGCTTGTTCTCTGATAAGCTGTGCCCAACGCTGCATCTGCTCCCTGTCAATTCGTACACACTCTGATTCACAGGTTTGTACACACGCCAAGAGCGTCTGCGCTACGTCTGGATGCTGCGTGTTTATCTCGATTATATCTATCTTACCCCTAGCCGTCCAATAGCCCTGAACAGCCGCAAAAGCGTCTCTCAGCTCAGGTCTGAACAAGTCAAGTTCAAGGTCTGGTATGATTTCATCCACAACGCCCGGCTTGCAGAGCATCAGCGCACCGATAAATACCGTTTGAACGTCCATTGTCATAGTCTAGGAAACTCCGTTTCCGTACTTTGCTCGTACTGGTCATCCTGTTTCAATGCGTAAATGTCCTGCCATCCAGCATAGATGCTCTGGTCGAGAATGGCTTTCCAGTCATGCCGATCAAACTTTTCCAGCTTGTTGCAGAGCATCTGCTTTGCCCGGTCTGTCATAGGCTTTTTGATTCTTGTACGCATCTGTGCGAACTCTCGCAGGGATTCCAACAGGGCTTTATCGCCATGAGCAAAGTCGGAGAAGATGTCAGGTTTCTTCTTGACTGCGCTCTCCGGCAAGGTCTTGACGTTCACATGACTGTCAGTTGATACAATGGGTTCATTGTCATCTGACTTTGAGCTCATATATGAGCTGACCTTCATCTCATTTATGATATGAGAATGAGCTGACTTTCGTGTAGACCATCCTTTTGACGCAATATCGCTTCTTTTCCACTCTTCATCGAGCAGATGCTTAATCAAAATGAAACAAGATTCTGCTTTTTTCGAGTTCAAAGTTGCGTCTTTTTCCTCAAAAACGTATGCGCAGATTGCATCGTAGAGTTCCAGCTTCTCTTTACTTTTGAGCGTGGAGATGGCTTCAAAGTAGTATCGTTGGAATGTAAAGCTGTCTCGTTTTTTGTCCATACTCAGTTCTCTTTGTAGCGTTTGTTCCATGCTTCGATAAGGTCGGCTTTAATTCTTTCTTTATCCTTTTCGGAGCAATCAAACCAATACTCCCCACTTTCCATAAAAACACGGCAAGTGCATTTGTTTTCTCCGTGCGCTCTCGAAATAAACATCCACTTCTTTGTATCAGTCCCTGTTTCTGCAATGGCAACTTCTCCACCGCAGAACGGGCATCTCTTGAGTTCTTCCATCTTTAATCCTCCATTAAAACAAGCACTCAGCGTCAGGTTCACGCAGCCATCCTTCGCCCGGAATATTGACTATCTCATAATACTGCCGTGCAACGTAGATTGTTTTCTGCCCATCCTCAGCAATCAGACCGACAATCAGATAGTTGCCAGCAGCCATAAAGAACCAAGGGTTGCTCTTGTAGGTCTCGTCCTTCATCCAGTTCTTCATCCTGTTCACGGCTTTTTCAATATCCTTATCGGGGCAGTCCGGGTTTTTGTACGCAAAGAAATCCTCAGGAAATTTAAGTTTTTTCACTTTCTAAATCCCTCTCTCGTTCTCACAATTCGTTTGCAACCTTCATGTATCTTTGCGCCTTTACGGTATACAGGTCGGTTGTGCTTCTGCTTGATATAACCACACTGCGTTTCGGACTGTCTGATAGCATTTGCAAGCTGTTCAAGTGATGCAGCACATTGGGTCATCGCTTCTGTTAATCCTTCAAATCTATCCATTTTTAATCCTCCTTACGCATACCATTTCGGCGCTTCGTTGAAGATTTCCACGCCTTTTGCAAAGCCCAGCTTTTCTAAGGTTTCACACATGATGCCATCCATCATGCTGTGAACGATTTCTTCATCATCACCGTACTTTTTGTATGCTTCCTGCATTTCTGCCGTGAATGCGTCAACAATATCTTGCGTAACAACGACATTCTTTTCCATAAGCCCTCCTATACCATCGGAAACGTCATTCAATGCGTCACAGGACACTGAATGTTCGGGTCAATAGTCGGTGTTGCATCAATAGCATCCAGAACCTCATCGTAGAAAGCTCCTCCATCGGGATTCGAAAAGGAACTAGCTCTGTCTGCGTCCAAAGCGCATTTTTCAATCTTCTGGCGCAGCGCATCTGCATCAATCGGTCTCATATCTGTCAACCCTCCGGCGCATAAATGCGCATCCAATGTGTGACCGTCACGTTATCCGGCAATCTCTCGCCTATCTTATCCCAGAACTGACCGTCTGCGTAACAGCCGAGAAAGTACGCTGTTGGCGAGAAACCTTGCAACATTTTTCCATCTTTATCACGCCACGTCGTCTTAGTCGCAAGCAACAAAGGCTGCGTCCGCTCTCGTGGCGTTTCGCTTGCTGGATGCCAGAGTGTGTTAGCCATTGTCTTTCACCTCGATTGTTGGTGCATTTTCAATAGCTGTTATTACGTCTCCGAGCACATCGAACATTAAGGCGTTAAATGTGTAATCAGCTTCATCCACGCTTGCATACTCCATCTGCCTATCAGAAAAATAAAATTTGAGTGCATTTGCATCAATCGGTCTGGTTTCCATTGCCCGTCCTTTCTTCAAATCGTGTTATTAACACTTATAACCGTAAACGCTAAAGATGATCGCAAACCCAACGAGAAAGAAAAGAACATTGACTGCTACAACCGCAATGGCTTTCAAGATTACGTTGTCTATGTATTTGTCCAAAGTGCTAAAAACTATATATTTTTCGAGCAAATAAATCGGGGAAACGAACACAAAACCAATCATTGTCGTCAAAACAAAACCGAGTACAATTTCAAACAAAGACATTTTTCTTTCTCCTTTCAATCTCCATCCCACACGCCGTCAGGGCGCATCTTTGCAAACGCAAGCAGACCGTACAAGGCGCGTTTGGCGTTGCCCTCTGTGGCGTTCCAGTAGTCGCTGTCGTCTACATCGTCACCTAGTGCAGAAATAGCCTTTTCAAGCATCGGGATGCTCTCTGCGCCTGTCTTGCCATAGATGGAGCGGATGCCGCCTTCGCCAAACACTTCCGGTCGATAATAGAAGCGACCGTAATTATAGGTGACGTTGAGCCACAGTTCTTTTGTACCGCCCATAGCGCGCATACCACCAGCGATAAAATGCGTAATATCCGCTTTGAGCGGTTTATGCGTTACATGGTCGCATAGATAAATATCGTAGCTCATTTTCTCATCTCCCATTCCTTGCATCCGCGTTCGTCCCACACGAAGTCTGCAACGTGTTCTGACTGGTCGTTTACGCATACGCCCTCCGGCTCTGCGTACCATTTGCAAGAGCCGCAGGACGGCTCCGTCCTGTCTTTGCAGTCATGCGCTGTACACCTGACAACGCCTTTATGAAAAAGCATCCCTGACATAAAGCAATGTTCGGCGGTGCAATAGAAGTTCATTCCTCTATCTCCTTCCATCCGATAAACTCACACAATCCAACGGTGTTATTGGAGCAACGATGGATGAGGACTTTATCGCTTATTTTGAACTTTGCGATAAACCCAATCTTGCTTTCTTCCATTTCGTTTTCAAACATCCAATCAACAATGTCTTTGTCGATTCTGACATCGCCTTCGTCCGTCATGGTTGCAAAGCACTGTTTGCATCTGTAAAGAGCGCACTTTTTCATCTTCTTTGCCCTCTCTTTCCCCTGTTGAACCGTCCGATCAATCGCTTATATTCTGCATAGCACTCCGGGCACAGGTCGCCTGTGTCCTTTCGCCACGCCCAGTCCTTGAAGTATTCGTCAGGCTTCATCATCCTGCCGCACAGAACCGCTCCGCAGCGGTCACATACTCGCTTGTGGTAGATTCCTCTGTCAGTTTGCATTAGTTCAAACACGCCTCTTCCAGTTTCAAATTACGAGGGTTGAGATAATAATTCTTACCTTTATAGTTGCAAAGATAGTACGTTCCATAAAAATTTTCGACTTTGCTTACAATTTCTACTTTTGCTCCAGCAGGAATCCACTCTTTGTCTTGTGCAACGTGTGTTTTCCAATCTTCGTCAGCTAGTTCTCTCTTTGCGATACCAACCATCATTTTTATTTTTCCTTTCCAACATCCTTAAATAGGATTTCTTTGTCGGCTTTCCAGTCTTTGATTTTGCACGGAATGTCCGTGCCGGGCACGGTCTTTTTCAGCCCATCCATCTGCCAGACGTTCCATGAAATGATAGCAGCCATGTTGCGAACCTTCCCAGCGTCAGGCTCTATGCCAAACAGCCACTTAAAGTTCTCTCGCCATGTCAGGAGCATATTTGCTCTTGCAAGCAACAGGCTGTCACCCTGCCACTCATAGCCGTATGTAGTCGTCGCTGCGTCCTCTGCCACATCGTGCCATGTCCAGACATTCCAATCAAACCAGTTGTTTACACATTTCAGTTTGCGGTCAAATAGTCCTTTCCGTTTTGATACTGGAATCTTTTTGCCTGTTACCGTGTCGTATCGGTTCACAAGGAATGGTGCTTCTCCGCAGGTAATTTCAAGGACTGTCGAATGGATGTACTTGATAGGCTCTTTCTTCATATAGGGCATCGCACCGTTTTCTTTGCCCATGTCTATCATCTTTTTGCAGACCCAAGAAGGAGTGAAAACCTCTGCTTTTGCTTTGGTTCTTTGCTTCTGCTCATCCAGACGCTTGAGAACTCGTGGCACTGGTGGGCACTTCTTGATTTGTTCTAACGTGATTTCATCCGCAAAGCCTGCGCCTAGTTCAGGCGGTGGCTCTGTCGCCCATATGATGTTTTTGCCGGTGGTACGGTCTTTAAGCAAGATAAACAGCACCGCTGAAAGAATCGGGTCGGAGAAGTCAACCAACCGTTGTTTCATTTTTCTCCACCTCTCTGTACTCCACGTCAATCCCTTTCGGCAAAGTCGTCTGGTACTTTTGTGCCAACTGCTCTGCACTCTGGGCATCGCCCAACGGCTGTTCAGGCGGTGCAACGGTGACTTCCACGTTGTCACGCATACCAAAGTAGTTCTTGGCTCGGAAAATCCACTCTGCCGGATTTTCTTGACCGTACATACCGTTGTATGCCCACATGGACTGCATTTGCAGAATCAGTTTCAATATGTACTTCTGCTGCAAGCTGTCGTCACGGCGTTTGCCCGCCATAATCTGCTTCAGGCTCACCCATTCGATGCCCAGCACCAGTGCAATCCATTCGACCACAGGGGAGATTCTGGCTTCGATGCAAGCGTCAAAGAAGAAGTCAAGGCGTTGCTGCACTTCAATCGGGTTGTTCATGTCCACGCTCGGAAGGTCGCCAAAATACTTGGCTGCGATCATGCCGATGACCTTCTTGTCCTCTTCATCACCGATTCTCGACTGCAAATCGCCCGTATTCAGCATTTTAGACCTCGTGATTGCTAACTCCTGTTGTTCTTTCACCTTTTTACTCACCTGTGAGCGGATAGATTTCCGCTTGTTAAGCATCTGTTGTTTCTTCTTCTCACGCTCTTTCTCACGCTTCGCAGCGGCTTCTTCTTTTGCCTTTTGCGCCCGCTTCTCACGCTTTTTCTTTTCAGCTTCGGTCAGCGGCGGTCTGCCACGACCACGCTTCGGGGGTGTTGCCATGTGTCAGACCTCCTTGATGGGTTTCCAAACAGGGTATGCACATGGATGCTTTGCAACTTCATTCCACAACCACTTATATGGATAACCTACGCAAGCGGACTTTGTAATCGGCCCAGCAATCGCCATCACATAGCCGTTTTCATCTGCATCTTCTTTCTTAGGTGGCTGCTCGAATGTGCTTCTCCACAATCCCTCAAACCCGATTTCGCTATAAGAGCAGGTTTCAAAATAGTGTGTAGCCATCCCAAGTTCTTGCTCAATATCGCTAAGGATGCTCTTGTCGTCCTCGTCCGCTTCCGTTTCGAGAACAAGGTAAATTCGCTTTTTCATGCTCTCACCTCTTCATCTTCATTTCGATGCTGTCCAGCTTCCGTGCAATCCACCAGACGGAACAGCAGTTGTCCAACTGTCGCCACCAAGCGCACTTTTCTTTTTCGCATACGCACCGACCAAGAGGATTGCTGGTCATTTTCATCGGGCAGTAAAGTTCGTTGTCCATTGGTTATTCCCCGTTCATCTCATAATATTTGCTGTAGTTCTCGTTGAATCCCAAACACCAAGCTAACTCGGAAGCAATTTTCTGATAAATGCCTTTGATATTAAGCTCAGTTTCGGATTTCGCACAGCCACTATAAAGACCATACAGAAAAGCCAGCCTTTCACGCCCTATCATGTTGACATCCTGAATCATCGTTTCCACCCCATAACAACAGCCGTACAAACGGCCAGACACACGTTGATGAACAGCCAGACGAGCATTGCTTGCCGTTCTTCAAACAGGCTGTCTACCATGCCTTTGATTGTCCGTTCGGACTGAACTACCACCGCCAGCAGGACTAGGCAGACCAGCCATCGAGTTGCAAATTCAAACATTGTTACCTCCACCTAACATCCTCTATGATGTTTGGATTTTCGTGCGATTGAAACTCATATAGACTGCATATGGTTTTCTTTCCGCAAATCGGACAAATAGGAGTTTCCCCATTATCTACCATCGCAGTTGCAACGCGTGCATCACACACAGAAATGGCAGTATTGCAGAAGTAACAAGTGAATGTTGCTCTTTTAATACGGCAATACTTTGAATTTATTGAAGTGATTTCCGAAATAGCTTCTACCGAAAATATTGCCATCAGCTCCACCTTTCTCTCAGCTCTTTTTCAACCTGTTCTGACTTTGCGGTGATGTAATCTGCAAACTCGTCAGGGGTCATGTCCTCTTCTTTGAACTTGCCGACCATCTCCCAGTACCTGTCACCAATGCGGATGATTTTCTGTACCTGTTCATCGGTCAGGTCTGCATCGCACCGAAGGTTCTGAATCAGTGCGCCCCATGTGGCGGCGATGCCATCCAGAGCCATGCGAAAGCCGTACAACTGATTCTGCCGTGCGATTTTGCGGAGGTTGGTCGACTTGATCTGTTTGCCGCACAGTGGGCAGTTGCCAAATTTATTCATCTGACCGCTCCTTGTCGGTGGAAAGCTCAAACGTGACTTTCAGCTTCTTGTTTCCAATAACGCCCCACGCTTTTTCAAGTTTTTTCTTGTCTTCACGCTCCATTTCTGTGATGAAGTGTCCCATGACCGCTTCGACAGCTTCGCTTGTCACCTCAGACTTGTTACGCCATGCCTGTAAACCATCTTTGCGAGGCGGGGCATAAGTCCCAGCGTAGACATTTCCAAACAGTCCGCATCCAACATGATATTCAGCCATTTTTATTCTCCTTTGCTTCAAGGCGAGAGAGCCAACGGGCTTCTTTTTCATCTTCGATTTTGATAACCTTTTCCATGTACCTGTTATAAATCAAGATTCCGTCTCTTTCGGCGGACTTGCCAAACATGGTTAGGCAGACAAAAACATCCGCCATTTCTTCTTGTATATTTTCTAAACATTCCTCAACACTCTTCGGTGTCGGGTTAGTGCCATCCAGCGCACGGCGTAGCTTCAACGCAGCCTGTGCCAGTTCAGATGCTTCTTCTGCCAACTGTGCCAAGATTTCCGTCTTTGGAAGAATGTCTGAAATTTTCTTGCTCATTCTTTCATTCTCCCATCTTTGCACCACAGTTAGGGCAATACTTAAAATCTGATTCACGTTCATACGGAGGAAGTTTGTATTCCGCTATGCACTTGTCGCACTGAATTGAGTTGTTTTCGGGATCGTAAATCCATTTTGCTTGTCGTTCCTGCTTTCCTTTCAGCCAGTCGTTCAGCTTTGCCATGCAAGAGGGACAAAGAGCAATAGGTTCCATATCACTTTGCTTGTACCAGTCAAGAGGAACATAACTGTGGTCAATCACAGCCTTCTGTACTGCGTTTCCGCAGCCTTTCCATTGTTCGCTTGTTTCGGATGCTCCGATTGTCATGGTATTGTCGTACCATACAAACGTATTGCCACATCTATCGCATTTCATTGTCATGCTTGGCTTTCCTCCAATCTCTTTAGCAGCCCATCAACGTCATACCGCCAATGGACACGCAGCCTTTTTGCCTTGACCTCTATCCCCTCTTGCTCTGCCCACTGCCAAGGGATGCTCTTCCGGCTCTCGTTGTAACGGAACGCCAAAACCTTGCTGGCAGAGATTGCAAAGGTGCGGTTGACCGCCCTGTAATTGACTATCACATGGGCGGTCTGACCGCTGTACCCCATCGCATCCACCATGTCAGTGATGTGCCTTTCCTTGCGGTATTTACACTTTGCCTTGTCGTACTTTCCGAACACCTTTTCCAAAGGGATAGAGGGCGTTTCTATGGTTTTCAGTTCAAACAGGTGGTTCATCGGGTATCGGTACACGAGGAAGTCACAGATGTTGTCGATGGAGAAGGACAGGTTCTCGTTGCCGCCGTAGTAGGTGGCAGCACTGTCTTTCAAGCGGTAGCACCACGCATCGGATGGGACGGATGCTTTGAAGTCTGCTTCAAACTGCTTTCCGGTGTTCATAAACCAACCCGTCCATCGTTTTCTTCTCCATGTGTATGGGTAGACGCTCTGGGTGCGAAAATCTGTTCCGGGTATTTGATTTCCACCATCAATCCGTTTCGGATAATAGATTTTTCGCACGGATACTTGTAACCGTCTTTCAGGATATAGCCGACCACCTTCTTACCGCTATGTGGTTTGAACCCATACCAAATGCAAGAAAGTGGGCTACTTTCAAACGGAACCAAAATCCGCTTACCAGAATCGAACCTGCAATGGCTATCTAAGACGGATGCGATGTGTTTCATTGTTTTCTTTGATGGGTTTCTCATCCTCGTTCACCTCTAAATTCACTTCCGAGAAACCGTTTCTTTCCTTTTTCCCGGTGTTTGTCCTCATAATCACGGTGGTACACGCTCTGGCTGTGGTTCAGCTCATACACGAATGCCTTGCGTTCCTCGAAGTCTTTCTTTTCTGCCTTATACTTATCGCAAGTGTCGTGACAGGCTTGGTGGCGTGATGTGCAGTTGAGACAACAGGTAATCATTCTATCAACCCCACTGTTCAGCCATTGCTTTTGCAATGCCCGGAAATGTCTTGCTTCTGGCCTTTGCCCGTTCCTCCTTGCTCCCGCTGCAATCCATTTCCCAGCAAGAGTATCGAACGTTTCCGTCCTTCAAAACCATCTTTCGCCCCTTTACAGGCTCCACGATGTTTGTTGGCTTCAAGGGTGGCACCCCTCTTTCCCACAGGCATGTTTTTTTAGTCACAGGATGCCCAAACTGAAACGGTTGAATGATTTGTGAATACTTAGGTAGGCAGAAAATCTTTGAAGGAACTGGATTTTCAATGACAACCCTTGGAACATTCGCATACCAGAACCGCATAAACAAATCTCTTGCCAGAATACCCATTTGTACTCTATCTGGCTGTAGCTGGCCGCCTTTCCAAATGTGTCTTGCTCCTGCATTCGTCAAATATGTGCAGGGCGGGTGTGCAATCAGCAAATCCCAGTTGCCTACATCATGCGTTACGCCGTCCATTGTGACGATTCGCCCACCCTCAAGAGCCTTGATCGCATTTCCAAGAATATGCCACTCAGGATGCCCGCCGGACGGCTCAATCAGGTCGCAGGAATAGGCTTCGTGACCTTTCGCCCGGAACGCCTTACAGACTTCCTGTGATTCCTCACAGGCAACTAAAACTTTCATCTTTCCAAACGCCCGTCCAGCCAGATAGCACAGCTCTTATATAAGGTAGGCGGTCAAGACGAAGGAACTTCTTCGCAGATGGTTTCGAGTTCTTCAACATCTGCTGGCTCAAAAACAAGAGATGCGCCTTCGCATTCATATTTTTTCGCTTCCCAATCCATTTTGAATTTTTCAAAATCGTTCTTGTATCGGGGGAATGGATGCATTTGCTCTGCGTAATAAACGCCCATCATAACTTTTTCGTCATCTTCTGGCTTCCAGCTTTCGAGATGGTAGCTTTCGTGGTTGTCGTATTCCCAAAGGGACAGTTCAACAATCAATCCAGAAAAAGCATCGTACATCTGTTGGAGACTTTCAAAATCCCGATAAACCAGCCCTTGCCCCTTGTGGGATTCTTTGATTTGTTCGATGCTTTTCCCGCCAGTTTTCAGGCAGCATCGAACCACTTTCGGACGGTAAAACATAGTGTTCCTTTCTCGCCTTTTGTCCCGGTAGCGTAACCGTTAGTCAAAAGGGAGATCAGAACTGTCGTCAATCACAGAGAAGTCATCTGTATTGCCCTGAGAGTAGTTTTGCGGTGCATCCTGCGCCCGATTAGCGGGTTTGCTGTCCGATTTGCCACCGCAGAAGTCAACCTTGTTCGCCATGATTTCCGTTGCGGTGCGGTTGTTTCCCTGCTTGTCGATATACTTTCGGGTCTGGATGCTACCAGTCACCAGAATCAGGCTTCCCTTCTGAAACCACTTGGAAACGAACAGTGCCGTATTACCAAATGCGGTGCAGTTGAAGAAGTCGGTTTCCTTTTGACCACCACTCTGGCGGTCGCAAGCAATGCTGAACGTACAAACATCCTTGCCAGACTTCGTGACCTTATCTTCGGGCGTGTGAACCAGACGGCCCTGAATTGCGATAGAGTTGAGCATTATTTAGCCCTCCTTCGGCTGTTTCTGAGCACAGTCCCAACACAGGACGCGCCCAAAGCGTTTCTTTGTGCTTCTTGCAGTTTCAAGCGGAGTGACGGTTCGGTTGTTGTACTGAATAGGCTGCAACTGCTTTCCGCAGCAAGCGCATGGGGGAATGGTTTCTGATTCCGGTTGCTTCTGCACAGGCTTGCTGGCTCTGCTTGTTGTCTGCTTTTGATATTCGTCCGTGTCAGCGTCTTTTGTATCGTCAATGCAGAACAGACCGTTCAGAGCGTACTTTCTGGCGTAGCTGCTTGCAGTGCCGGTAATCTGTGAATCGTCCATGCCCTTCTTAAACTCAGGCTCACGAGCGTATGCAGTCACCGTGTAGGTGGCACCATCCTGCGATTCAACCGTTGCAGTGGCTTCGATATAATGCCAGCTATCAACGATAACAGGCTTGTCGGAAAGCCGCAGCACAAGGCTATGCGCTTTCAAGATGGGCTTGACCGCTTCGAGAATGTCCTCGCACGAGCGGTACTTGTAGCCGCCAAATTTGTTCATCTGCCCCTTCGGGGCTTTCAACTCTGACTGAACAGCCATCAGAGCTTCATGGATTTTGCTGTTGTCCATACGTTTCCTTTCTTCGGCTTCATTAGGCTTCATTGTTCTTACTTTGGCTTAATATGGCTGTGCAAAAATCATTCTCCCCAGCACACGGAATCCACTTCGTCTGGCCGCTGCCATTCAGGCTCTTCGTCCGCTCTGGGTGCGAAGTAGTAGTCATCGGGTGGCTCGACCACGCCACCGAACCGATCAAAACAGCCGGAGCAATCGTACATCTCGTTCATACCGTACCTCCAAGTTTCAGGATTTTTGCCTTCATCTCTTCCACAAGGGCTTCCAACTGAGATATGACATATTTCATCTTGCTAAAGCTCCTCGTTACGGAGTCCCACTGGTCCATATCTATTTCGACTGTATTCCACGCATGACCGCAGTTTTCGCAGAGTCTCCGTCGGATGATGTTGTCTTCGCATGATGTGCTGCGATAGATTTTGATTTTCTCGCTTCCGCACGTCGGGCACTTCACTTGGCATCCCTCCACTCGTTTGTGTGATACGGGATGCGCTTGATTTTCCGGCTCTCTTGCTCCATGCGCTCGTTTTCGGCGCTTACGCCAATTGCGGCTAAAATCAAAGCCACAAGAAATACAGCCAGAGCAAGGAACGTGTATCCAAGCATCTCCCATCCGTCCGTCGCGTTCTCAATGGCGTTCCCGCACCCAAGAGCTACGATAGCAAGCGAAATGCTCATACAGCACAGCACCGTGCCTTTAACTGTTTTCATCTCTCTTCACCTCTTTCAAAATAATGTCGAATCCGTTCGTCTTTTTCTCGTTGATGACTATTTTTGCATTCAACGCCTTTGCGATTTTTAGAAGCGTATCGACCCGAACGGAACTTTTCTGCTTCTTTCGCTTGCCCAAGATGCTGTAAATCGTCGGCCTTGATACTCCCGATCTACGGCTAAGGTCGTTGATGTTAAAGTACCTGACCCTCATTGCATCTTCCAGCGTCATGCCTTTTTACCAACACCGAAAATCCAAATGGTTGCCATCAGAGCGCTAACGCCAATGATGTACCATGTCGCCTTAGCTCCGACCAAAATCTCGATGTGATGCACAAGCCAGAAGTTCAGCAGAAACGCTGCGAGAATCAACGCTAAGACAATGCCCCAGATCAGGACGATTTCCACGAGTGCTTTCATCTTTCTCCTTTCGCTTGTTGATGTGTTCCAGCCGGTCTTTCTCCCGGCTGTGCCAGCGGATTTCACGCTGACCGTAGTATTTACCGTTCATCAGGAGCCTTCACCTTTCCCTGTGCAAGTAAAGTACTGTAATGGCCGTAGCTCATGCCGTATCGCTTTGCGGCATCGTTCATCTGGCGTACGGTATACTTTGGAGGTTCGTGCTTTTGAGGTCTCGCACGTTCCGGTTCCTGCACATCCCAAGTAATTTTGAACTCGCCAGATGCTTTTAGTTCATTCAGCTCTTTTTGCCTTTTGGCTTTGTATTTTTTGGTCAAAGCCTTGTTTGCGCTCGCTGCGCATTCAGGGTGATACTTCTGAGACCAGAACTTCCGAACCATTGGCTTCTTGCACCAAGCGCATAAAGCCGGTTCCGGCTCAGCCTTGATTCCTTTCTTTATAAGGGCCTGCCGTTCTCTGCGAACAATGATTTTACATTCTTCGCAATACTTTTTGCATGGGTTTACAAGGCCAAGAAAGACACCGCAGCGCTCACAATACTTTTCTTCCAATGCGACCACTCTCTTTCAGTCTGGTTTCCCGATTGTGACGCTCAAAGCACTGGTTGATTGATTTCTCCATCCACAGCACCTTGTTGGCATCGTTTCTGGATACGCCAGCTGCCATTGCCAGCTTTAGTCTGCGCTTGCGGCTTTGCGCTTTACGAAATTTCATCACCAGCATTCACCAGCCTTATCTGTGATAAACTTCGGGACTTGCTGACCTGTGGCAATGCACAGCGCAACTAGCTTTTCGACCCAGATATCACGCAAACCCTCTTCGGTCATATAGCACTGACCAACGCAGGTCTCCTTGAAATCTGCCCAAATCGACAGTCCAACAGCGCCATCCGCGACCGTCCATATCATATTGTAGCCTTCATCGCACAGGCCGCACAAAATGTTTCGTGCTATGCTTTTGGCTTTGTCGATTTCAAAGGCATCCCAGTGCTTTTTGCTTTCCTCGTAAGCTTCCACCGCCTTGTCAATGGCGTGGTGCGCTTCGTCCGGGTATTCAAGGTCTACTTTTAAGGTGATGATTTGTTCCATATTCATCCCTCCACTTTCTTGTTCTTCTCCGTCTTTAAGAAGAGATTAACGAAATAGACTTGACCAATGCCCGTCACCTTCGGGGTCTTATTGATGGAAGTGTGCCCATCAGAATGTGCAATGGACGTTTCCTTGATTTCAAACAAACGAAGTTCCATAGACTTCTGGGTCGGCATATTGTAGTCCGTCCGCTTTCTGTCCTTAATCAGGTATCCGTTCTCACGCATCCATGAGAACAAGCGGTTCTGCCCCATCTGGATTCCGTTCTGCGACAGCAGCTTTGCCATTTCACCAACAAGAATACTCTGGCTACTTGCGCTCACAGCGTCAGCAAAAACGCCCTTCGGCGTAAGTTCTGCAATCCGTTTGTCCTTCTCTTCCAGCTCCTCATGCGCTGCGATCAGTGCAGTTGCAAGGAGTTGCGAGCGGGTAAGCTGCGGCTTTTCGGCCAGCTTCTTTTCCATTTCGTTGAACGCTGCAATGTACTTCAGTTTCCATTCGAGAGCAGCCTTGCCATTGAAGCCCATTGCCAACAGTGTAAAGCCGTCACGGTTCATCATATACATGGGGTAGCTCTGGCCGTTCTGCTCATGGACGTACTCGGTCTTGTAGAACATGGGGGTGTCCCCATTTTTGGGGAGACCCCTCATAATGTCTTCGATGTCACGCATCACATGGTCATGACGCTTCTCGAAGCTCTCTGCAATCTGACGGCTGGAAACCACAGGCTCGCCATTCTGCATAGATAAGATAATGTCGTTCATTTTTAACCCTTTCTTATGATTTACTGCTTATCTCTTACAAGAAGAGCGTCCACAGACACGCGGAAGTAATCAGCGACTTTCACAAGCTGTCGAATGCTCGGCCCATTTGCGGAGCGTTCCCACTTGCCCAGTGCGCCGTTGCTCAAACCAGCAGCTACTTCCAAGTCAGTACGAGACAGACCATGTAACTTGCGAAACTCGTCGATTTTAGAAAGATTCACTAGCCATTCTCCTTTCTGGGCTTGCATTTTACTAGAAAATATGCTACTATGTAGTTGTGAGGTACAAATTGAACATTTTCCAGCGACTTCCCGATAGATTTGTCATGGGTCTTGGTTTTTGTTTGCCCTGTGCTTCATATTATACTAGCCAAGTGGCTATTTTTCAATAGTCAATCTTCAATTTTGTGAACATTTGGCTATTTGCACAAAAAGAGAGGTCTTTTTCTATGCGCAATGTGGAGCGAGCCAAGAAAATCGCTGCCGACAAAGGTGTGAATATATCATTTGTGTGCAGAGAAATTGGGAAAAGCAGAGGTTATATCTCTCAAATGCTGACTACCGACAGAGATTTTCCAGATGAAATGCTTTCGCCAGTAGCCAACGCGCTAGGCGTTACAGTTGAAGAACTGACTGGCAGCCAAAAAGAAAACCCGCCCCAGCAGCCGCAAAGTGAAGTCGATGCAGCAGTGGAGCGGATTAGAAGAAAACTTGAATCTATGCCGAAAGAACAGCGCGAAGCTCTGATGAACCTGATCGAAAAGATGTGAGGTAAGCCCATGTATTACCTGTTGTGTGGCTGTGCCTTTTGCTTCTGGTTCATGCAAGCCTTGTTAAAAGGCAATGACCGCGTGCTATATGGCAACAGCAGAAAATATCGTTACCGTAAAAACCGAAAAAAGAAGTGGTTCTGACCCGGTAAAATAAAAGACCCCCTTGTGCCGGGCTGGTGTAGCTCTGCGCAAGGGGTTTTCTGTTATTCTGGGTCTAGTGCTTGCTCCGCTGCCGGAATCTTTTCAGGATGTTTCAGCAGCCATGCAATAAATCGGTCAATCTTGGCTCTTTCCTGTTCACTCATTGTGGCATATCCTCCCGATCGGTAAGTGCAGATGTTCATTTGATATGATTATACACCTTTCTGTTGTGCAGTCAATACCGTTTCAACAACTTTGTTAAAATTAAATGATTTTTCCATCCATTACTTTACATCGGGGAAACCAAAAATTGCAATGACAATGATTAAGAGCCATATTAAGTTTAAGTTACCCTTTGCTTTGTAACATTCCGTTGAGCATAGAACGAAAAGGGTTATCCGGTAAATCGTCCAGCACATCTGCTTTGACGAGCGCATTTGTGCTAATGCTATGCGAAACATTGTTTAGCTGCACAATGGCATCGTCCAAATCTTTGACTGTTGCTCCACGCCGTTCCATTGACTGGAGGAAGGTTTTCACTTCTTCAAGAACGACAGGGTTATCGACTTTATAGAATCCATTCGTAAAGTCCATCTTCTTCTCCTTTCACAGTTCCACAAGCTGCCCGTCAATGCGCTCGATGCTGTCTGCCGGGTCGCGTCCATCATCTAAGGCGGCTACGGCGCGTTCCAGAACGTTTTTTGCTTCTTCATAAGCAAACTTATCAGCATCATTGTTCGCGAGGTTGTAGACCAGCTTTAAGGCGGTCTGTCGGGCATAGGGAATGAGCATGGTGTCAATCTGGTTCATACACTAACCCTCCCACGGTTTCGGCGTTTTGTTTTCGTTCGGTTCAGATGCGGGCATTCCGTCAATGATAATCATGTTGTTGCCTCCTGTTTTGATTGTTTTTTTCGATGGTACAGTTATAACACAGGCTGCTGTTGGTTCTCCATAGCAGCTTTTTCCATTTTTTGGCTTGTCGAATCCGGCAGTTTTGCTGGATTTTGTTGAAAGGGTGAGAATTTATGGATGAATATTTGGTAAGAACAGCCAAAGCATTAGAGATGGCTCGAATGCGTTCCGGTTTGAGTCAGCAGAAGTTGGCGGCAAAAATGGGCGTGAATCGTGGCACGATAGCAACTTGGGAGCAAGGTCTGGCAGCCATCTCCCTGCCGATGGCTATGCGCTGGTTCACCTGCTGCGGCGTATCGGTGGCTCGATACATGGACGCTTGCATTCATCCGGGACTACTTGAACACCTTGAAGATGATCTTTCCGATTTGGAGAAACGACGAATTCTCATAGATGCTATGATGGAGTGCTCATCCTATGAGATAGATGCCTTGCTGTACATCCGGTACGGAGATCACGGTTCAGACCACATCGGCGTGTTGACGGAGATTCTAGCAAACCTCCACACACCGTTGAAGGACAGAGTTGCTGTCTGTCGGATGGTGTCCGGTAGCTATGAGATGGCGCAGGCTACCGGAACAGACCCAGACCCGAACGGAACGGCCCCAAAGATGGAGATTCTCTATCAGGCGCAGGATGCTGGAACAGAAGCTGCTATGAAGTCTCGCGGTTCCTATGCCGAGAATACCACTATTATTAGCGGCTGAGGGTCGAATGAAAGAAGTATAGACGGAGTACTGGGGGAAGGTCTCCACTTTTTGTACACAATAGGCCTGTTATAAATATAGTTTTAGGTTGTCATTTTGTCCCCCATAGGCTCGTAAATGGCAGATTTTCGCGGATGCAATTAACGAGTTTTCGTGAAATTTTCGTTCATTAAAGCGTGACTTGTCAATTCGTCCCACATTGGTTTGATTACACTCCATTTCCTGTACACGATAGAACCGTCAGGCAGGTTATAGAGCTTGATGGACGTTTCTTATTCAGCAAAAAAGTTGTCGTTTTCCACAATCTGCCCGTTGAAGAGAAGAAATTGTTGAAAATGTATCGTCGTCACTATTTGATGATGATTATTTATCTCTTGTTTATCTCTTGTTTATATATATAGTAAGAACGTGTACAAAAAGTGGAACATTGTGTACATAAAGTGGAGGAACGTGTACAAGAAGTGGAGTGTATCGTGTACAAAAAGTGGAGTATCGTGTACAGAATGTGGAAGTCGATTGTTGAAAAAATAATTGTGTACAGAATCATTGACGTGTACACGATACAGTGGTATAATAGGGTAGAAGAAATGAGGTGATGCAATGCCAGAATTGACAGGAAACAACCTTGTCGAAAAGAGCAAGGCATTGGTTTGGGCAAAGTTTACGGACTACACAGCGGGTGAGCTTCGGCTGCTTGAAGTCTATCTGAGCCGTATCAATCCGAGAGACCCGGAAAGCTCCAACGTGTCGTTTACGCTGGCTGAATATTGCAAACTGCTGGATTTGAAGCTCAATTCAAAGAACTTGAAGTCGCAGGTTAAGCACTTTTTGGGCAACGTGGTTTCAGTACCACTGAATGCAGATGGAACAGAATATGTGATGTATCCGCTGTTTACAAAGGCAGAGGTCAAGTACAATCGAGAATCCTTGTCCTATGACGTTTCAATCAACTGTAATCCTGACTTGCGGCCTGTGTTTTTCGACATTGCAAGAAGCGGCTACGTCAAATACCGTCTGCGCTATACGATTGGGATGAAACAGCAAGCATCTATTCTGATGTACAGCATGATTCGAGATTGGATGAATCGCTCTCTAACATCGAACAAGATTGGTTTGAAGCAGCTGCGTGACCACTTGGGGGCAAACGATGCGAGCTATGACGACTTCCGGGCTTTACGTCGCAGAGTTCTTGAACCAGCAGTGGAAGAGATCAGCAACGTTTCAGACATTGTCGTTGACTTTGAAAAGATTTGCACAGGGCGAAAGGTAGTAGCAGTTGAGTTTCGATTCGGGTACAAATCCAAGCAGCCCGTCATAGATGCCGATTCTAGCGAGGTTGATTGTGATACGGCTAATTCCAAGCCGGAAATCAAAAAAGCCGCCAGAAAGCCACGCACAAGCGGATACGAAGGGTACGACTGGTCTGTGTGCGATGCGCTGTCGGTTCAAGAGTGTATCGAGGTCGCAAAGGTTGTCGAGGTAAAGATGATGGAAGAGCACCCATCTATCAAGCTGCCGAAGCGGAGAGATGCGGTCTATGACATCGTAAAGGCTGCGTGTGCAGACATTCTTTCAATCAACCGTGACCCTTGGCCTGACCATCCGAAGCGGTATCTGATTGGTAGCTTGAAGAAAGACGGCGCGATTGAAGAGTATCTTCCGGCTTTCTATGAGATTGACGCATTGCAAAAGTAGTCAGATGTGGCACATACGACAGAATGAATGTATCGAGCAAAAAAATAAATCAGAAAGGAGCAAAATTTGAAAGACGAATACAAAGAACTTGCTGAAACCTGTGTGTTCGATGAAGCATATAGCAAGGACGATGCTTTTAACATCGGGTGGTGTGAAAGATGCGAATGTGAAAGAAAGTGCATTTGCAAAAGAATAGTAAGCGGAAAATTAAAATATCCGTATTAAGAAAGAGTGATAAAATGGCAAAAATCATAGCTGTCGCTAACCAGAAGGGCGGCACAGGAAAGACCACCACAAGCACCTGTTTGGCTGGTGCGTTGCAGTTGCTTGGCAAGAAAGTCCTGCTGGTGGACTGCGATGCCCAGTGCAATGCAACGGACACCTACGGTGCACAGACAGAGAATGTTTGCACCCTGTTTGACGTGATGACCCGGCAAGGCACGGTCGAAGAAGGAATCCAGCACTGTGAAGCTGGTGACATTCTGCCGTCCGACAGCGCATTGAAGGACATTGATGAGCAGCTTGTCCGGGACATGGGAAAGAACTTCCGGCTGCGAGAAGCCCTTGAAAGCGTGTCTGCGCAGTACGATTACATTGTGCTGGACACTCCCCCGCAGCTTGGTCTTGCGCTTGTGAACGCGCTGATCGCTGCCAACAGCATCATCGTGCCCATCACGGCAGACCGATACGCATTGGCTGGCTTGAGCCAGCTTTCGCAGACCATCAGTGATGTTCGCAGATACTTCAATCCGACTTTGAAGATTGAAGGTCTGCTTCTGAACCAGTACAAGAGCCGGGAGAACCTGTCCAAAGAGGTTGTGGAGCAGCTTCCTGTGATTGCACAGAGCATGGGAACAACCCTGCTGGACGTGAAGATTAGACCGTCTATGGGCGTTCGTAAGGCGCAAGCAGAGCGTCACAGCCTGTTTAGTGGTGACACGGCAAAGAGCACCAGCGCAGAGGATTTCAAGACACTGGCGCAGATGATTGTGGAGGGGGATAAAAATGCGATTGATTGACGCAGACAAGCTAAGAGATTATCTGCAAAGCCATTACAACGAAGTGGAAGCACTTCACCGTCCGAATGATAGCGAGTATCTTTGTGGTATCGGGACTTGTCTTGATTCTATTGATGCGGATAGTTTTGATGTGCCAGACACATATCCGGCATGGATAAGCGTGAAAGACGCTCTTCCGTATACGGAAGATGGAGATGAGACGGTTCTTGTGTCAATTGCGGACGTGGACAGTTTTCCACTTGAAGAGGTTGAAACTGCTGTTTACGACAGAAAAAGCAACGCTTTTTATCTTAGTAGCCGCGAATATGTAGGCGCAATGGCGTTTTATTGGCCAGAAGATGGATTCTATTATTTTGAAGAACAGGATTCGCATATAACCCATTGGATGCCGAAGCCGAAACCGGCGAAGCAAGAGAGGAAGGACGAAGCAAAATGAAATCAACCAGCAAAAAATCATCCGGCTTGTTGGGTGGATTTGATTTTCAGCCTATTTTTTCGGAGCAGACATTAAGCCAAAGTGAGCCAAAGGAAGAAAAAGTAAGCCAAGCAAAGCCGAACGAAGCCGAACAAGTATCGATTAAGCCCAGTGAAGCCACAGACAGCCATGTACAGCCTAATGAAGCACAGTTAAGCAGTATTAAGCCGAAGCAAGCCAAAGACAGCGGAACACAGCCGAATAATGCCTTAGTAAGCGAAAGTAAGCCGAAGAAGCTGAAACAGGCGAAAGAAGTTCAACGTCTTATCGAACAAGGCGATGTGTCCGGCGCACTAGCCGAAGTTGGCTTGACAAAGAAAAAAATCCCGATGCCGGAATCGCATCAGGGCATTGCAAGCGGTGATGGAAAGCGTTCCAAGCGCATTACCATCCTTATGAGCGAGGAAGAACGAAAGTACATCAACCGTGAAGCAAGGCGGCACGGAATGACGATTGGACAGTTCGTTTACGCTCTGGCAGTTGCAGCGGCAGAGGGAAAGATTGAATTAGAGGACTTCTTGGAGGATTGACGTATGATTGTTTATAGACCTCATCGTGGTTCTTTGGAAGATGCCATGAAAGAAGTAAAAACATTTGACAACTGGTATCAGATGACACATTATATTGCAAATAATTGGAATTTGGCGGTTGGCAAGAAAGTGATAGACCCTGATGATATTGTTATGGACGATAAACCGGTCAATGATGACCGTGTTGGCTGGAAAGACGTTCACATGGTTTTGGTAACTCGTATTGGAAACGACAATTTTATGGAAGAATACGGAAACCCGCAGTGTATCGGGTATTGCACTTACGACACCTCAAGTGTCAAAAAATACTTAACATCGAAAGAAGTAAAATGCGAAAACTTCTATTGGGTCAAAATCCAGTATGATGATAACGAAAAATGCAGACACTTTCAAACTCCGTTCGTGTTGTTTGCGAATGACAAGGATGAAGCAAAAGCTAAAATCGAGCGAGAAGTCCCCGGCAAATTCTCAATCGTTGGCATAGTTGAGCTTGATAAGAGCCTTGTATTCCATCCGCAAGACTTATTTGACATAAAAGCCAAATCTGTACTTTGGGAATAAAAGAACCCCTGTGTAAATTTGAAACGCTGTATATTGAAGAGTTGATCGGAAGATAAACGCTAAGTTGTATGGAGGATTGACGTATGAAGATGTCGAAAGAATTTTACGAAGGAAGCATTAGCCGTTTACAGAAAATGGTCAAACACGGAGTTTACGTTCTTTTGTTCGATGCTTTTGCCGTAGCAATTCAGATTCCTTTTATCTTAGCTGGTAAATGGGTTGCAGCGCACTTGATTTTGTCCATTGCTGTATCTTTTGTAGCGGGATTTAGCTTTAACACGCTTGTGGATAGCAAAAGACAACTAGACGCGTACAAGGCGGATATGGAATTGTACTACACAAATTCGTTGGAGGATTGACGAATGGGCGTAACCATCAAATGCAAAAAGACTGGGCGTGAAATGGATGTGGGCTATTTCGGTTTTTTCAAGTTGAGAACGAAAGTTGCAGAACTTGTTGGTTCGGAAGTCGGAGAACACTATAAAAAGCTTGATGACATTCTCGACATACCCTCTCCCGAAAAAGAACACGCTCTTGAATCGTACAATGACGAAACAGAGCGATTGGTTGAAAGCAAGGAACTTCCAATCAAAATTGCAGATTTCCTTTATCAATCGGACTGTGACGGAAAAATCAGATACGGTGCCTGCAAGCAAATCTTGAAAGTTATAGGTGATTATGACGATAGCATTATTTACGGATATGCTGGCAGAGAAAATCCTGCAAAGTTCAAGGACTTCAAAGAAATTCTTCAAGATTGCGTAGACAATAAGTGCTTTATGATTTGGAGATAACAATAAACCCCTGTGTAGTCACAATGACCGCACAGGGGCGTAGGAGGAACAGAATGGAACAAAAAGTGTTAGGCCATCACGAATCGGAGTGGTGTTTGTATGGAATATGTAGTGAGGATGAGGGCAAGGTGGTTTTTCATACCAGAGACAAAATGTTTCATTATCTTCCGAGCCACTGCAAAGAAATCAGAAGTTTTTATCTCAATAATGTTAGGGATGTTTTTGAAAGCAAAGGAACGAAACTAGGCTGGTTCAAAGATTTGTTCTATGCCGACTTCAAAAATGTCAATCTTGTTGACAGGATTTTTTGGCATATAAACCCGCACTGGTTTAAGGTGAGGTTTCTTTCCAATGGATTAGATTCAAAGCTCACGCCTTGGTACGTGGTGCATGAACTTTCTATGATTGAAGAAAATCGATATTGGGTTGCAGACGATGAAAGCAAGTACACTGCGGATTTCCTTTTTAGGAACATGAACGCCCCTGAATTTGCCGAGTACATGAAAGACAGAGGGGCAAAAACCAAAAAATGAACGTAAAGAACCCCTGCGTAGTTTTTACCGACTACACAGGGGGTTCTGTTTTACTTATCAGCAATGCAATCCCAGTAGAGATATGCCTTGCCATCTGCGGCATCTGCGTCCTCAAGGAACGCCTTTGCCATGTCAGCGTAGAAGCCCGGAGTGTCAACGGACTGACGCTTTGCGACCTGACAATAATCCGAGTACATCATGTTCATGACCGCCCAGAAATCGTTCGGGTCGCAGTTGATGCTGCGCTGTTTCGCAACGTCCTGTGTCTGTTCCAGCGTCCAGTGACAGCCCTTCGTGCCGTCGGCATTTACCATGCTGTCGCACCATTCCTCTGCTTCATCGTGGGTGAGGTGCTGACGGGGCATCCTGATCGAACGGCTGTCTGCACCGCCACGTTCGTACTGTCCAGAACGCTTGTCCCAGTCTCCGTTCTGCGAGAAGCCGATTTGCGGCATTCTGCGCCCATTCTCCACGTCAGGGTAGCGGGGGATGGGGTAGGGGTCAATGTAGCGGTTCTCCTCCTGCGGATAGTATGGATAGCGGTCGTTGCCGCCTTCCAGCTTACGCAGACGGCGTTCCATCTCACGCTCCCTGCGGTCACGCTCTTCTTCAAGTCGGTCACGTTCCGGCTCACGGTTTTTGTCGTGGTCACGGAGCATCATCATGCGGCGAAAATTGTTCTTGCCCATAATCTATACCTCCTTAGGAAATGGACGCAGGTGCGCCAGCGTGGGAACGGCAGAAGCAGCCAAGATACTTGAACGTGCCTGTGCCGGTGGCAGACGTTGCAACACGAACAGCATAGCGAGTGCGAGTGTGGATGCTCTCGGCGGTTGCCTGAGCGCAGTTGCAGTCGGTCAGAGGGTATGCAGTCGTACCTGCGCCGATGGTAATGACAACAGGGGCGTTGATGGTTGTCGTGTCCGGGATACTCTGGGCAACCACGATGCAATACTTCTCTCCGTTCTGGTATGCGCCAGCAGGGATGTTGATGGTCAGAGTATCGTCGGCAAACGTGACCGCCTGACTGATGACCAAGTGCGGGCAGAGTTTGCAGCTTGTTTTGCAAGCCATAGTAGTTTCCTCCTAAAAAATCAGGGGCAGAGGTGTCTTACCCCTGCCCCGATGGTTCACCCGGTGTTATCGGGGAGTGTGTTGGTTAGCAGCAGCCGCAGCAGTTCACGCCAACGTTGGGGTTTGCCACCTGATAAGCGGGAATCGGACGAGGATTGACCCGGTTCAGGATGGTATCAGTCTGCTGAGACATTACGGTGGTCAGAAGCGCATTCTGACGATCCTGAGAAGCCGCGAACTTCAGGTTCTGGTTCTCAGCGGTCAGAGTGGCAATCTTATCCTGCGTGAAGTAGTCCATCATAGCGCGGTAGTTTGCGTTGCAGGTGTCCACGATGGCGCGGGCGTTGTCTGCGATAGCCTGCCGGGTAGCGCAGTCCTCCGTTGCGATGGCGTACTTCAGGTCGCCGATGAGCTGCTTGTTCTCGCAGCAGCAAGATGCCAGCTGCGTGGCAAGCGCGGTCTGGCCAGCCTGCCGAGCATTGCCCTCCTGCATAATGGCAAGGTTGATGGCGTTGTCGCCGTTAGACACGCTACGTTCCAGACCGTTCACGAGCTGTGCGTTCTGGTAGCCAAGCTGACAGATGGCGCTGTTCACGCCAGCAAAGCCGTTCGCAATGTTGGCATTGACGCCGTTCATCTGTGCCAGCTGGTCATAGCCCAGAGAGCAGATACCGCTCTGGATGCCTGCCAGAGAACGGGAAGTATCCTGCTGGTAGAATCCCTCAGACAGAGCCGCACGGGTGTCTGCGCCGCCCTGACCAGTTGCGCCAGTGCCGACCAGATAGGGGATGTAAGCGTTCATGCCGTTGTCACCGCCGTTCCGGCCATAGCCGTTCGTGCCCCAGCCGAAGATGATAGCGAGGATGATAACTGCCCACAGACCTTCGTTGCCGAAGAATCCGCCGTTGTTATTGCCGCCGTCCTGCCCAGCCAGATATCCAGTTGCAAAATCGTCCATAACAAAACTCCTTTCAGTTTTGCGTTATGCTATCCCGCTACCGTGTGCAGCGGGCGAAGCCAAACAAATGCGGTTTTTGTCAAGTCCGCAAAACTGAGAAGCGTTTCGCTTAAGAGGGATGCTTATTTTAGGATTGTTAAGTCAGCTTGGAGGGTTGTCTTTTTTGTCTTTTTGGTCATCCCAATTTTTGCTGGCAGCACCGAAAATGAAGCCAAGCATTAAAGGAACCCATATTTTGTCATCGCCACACAGATTGTTGATGTCAAAATCTTTTTCAGAATGGCTGTTTTCAAAATCATCCATTGTAAAGCCTCCTCACTTCGGAAGCGTTAAATTCAGGACGCTTGCAAGCTGGTTCAGGTCAATGCCCCGCTCTTTGGCGAGGTTCTGCGCCATCGTCCTGAGCTGTGCTTCGTTTTTGCCCTGAATCAGGTTCAAGCCCTGCATGATAGGAGCATTCTGCCCGCTCAACTGCTGGATAAGCCCCATCGGGTTTTGTCCGGCGCGAGCCAGATTTGCAAGCTGCATGATAGGGCTGTGAGTAATCATGTCAAACGGAGAGGACATTGCTTATTCTCCTTTCTTCGCTGCGGCAGCAGGCTTAGAAAAGCTCTTCTGCCACTTTTCCAGTTCATCCAGCCGGTGCACAAGGGCGTTGTACTGCTCAATAGGCACATACTGCTGTGTCGGTGCAGCGGTCTGCTGTGCCTGTTGTGCTTGCATCTGCCGCCATGCTTCCGGGCTGTAAAACTCTAACACGTCAGATTCACAAGTGTTTGGATTCAGACGTTTGCAGTAGATGACCCCACTACGCAAATCCGGGCAATACGTCCATCTTCCGTACAGGTCTGACGGTATTGCCAAAAATTCCTCCCTGCTGGAAACAGGTCTGCCAAGCAGCCAGCCGCCATCTTGTGCCGACTGCTGAACAGGCTGCTGCCCATTCATCGGCTGTGGACGCTGCGGCTGTGCCTGTTGCATCTGCGTGTTGGGCAGGGGAGTGGCAAGCCCAACTGTACCCATGCCGCCGTAAGGATTGACAGGCTGCTGCGGAACGTAGGGCGCTCCGGGTGTTGGATAAAAGTTCATAAAGCATCCCTCCTATTGCATCTAGTGTACCGTATCGGCAAAAGCTGAAAGACAACGAACGTCAAACGAAGGACAAAAAATCTTGGTTGAACCTTGCTTAAAGCTTGATTAGAACTTGATTACTGTGAGCAAAAAAGAAAAGCGCACACACGGAAAAATCCGCATGAGCGCTTAACTGTTAAGGGCACACACATTGGAGTGCAATGCTAAGATATCACATCATCCAATATATAGCGATGCTTTCGACAAAACTAGTGCGAATAAAACAAAATCCACCAGCCTAAAGCTGATGGATTATAAGTAAGCGAGTAATCGCCCTGCCACCGAAGTGGCAAAATTGCGTCTCCCGCATGGTACGCACTGTAAGTAGGCGGGCGGGAGACTGTATCATCTTAAAAGACCCGCCATAATACGCATCGTTGAGAGGCTTAGCGGGTTCAGATATCCACCCTAATGTGCTTCTTCGAGAGGCCGGGTGGATTTGTTGAGATAATTATACCACAATTCGTGCAAAAAGAAAAGCGGCAGACCCGAAAGCCTGCCGCTTCAATGCGTTTCGTGAGAAATCGCACCCAATTGAGATTATCGTATCACACATCCAGCATTTTTTCAATGCTTTTTAGCCGGTAGCTGATTGCCGTCCGGCTGTAATGTGTCTGTGCCGCAATGTCCGGCAGAGGAAGCCGCTCAACGTACCGCAGTAAGGCTATCTTACGGTCTACCCTCCCAAGCGGTGCGTTTTTGATGGAGGCGGTCATCTGCTGTCGGTCAAGTCCTTGCAGCGCAGCGGGAAGCACCACACGAGCCGCCGCCACAGGCAGCACCGAGCCAGAAAGGCTGCGGAAGCTGCCCGGCGTTGCGCACCATATTGCCAATGACGGCAAAATGGTGACGTTTTGTCACCGTTTCGCCATACCCGGAAAAATGCTCGTATGTAGTGCTTGCCATGATATCCTCCTTACTGCTTTTGCAGGGCTTCCCTTGCCCGGTCAAAGAAAAACTGAATCACCTTGCTCATGGTCTCTTCGGTGATTGCCCACGAGACCAGCTTGCCCCACTTGCTGTTATCCAGATAGTGACGCAGCATCTTGACGCACCACGCCTTGCGTTCTGCGCCGCGCTTCGTGCCCTGAATCTCGTGCTCCGCCCTTGCAATGAGATCGAGCACAGTGCCTTTGACCGCCGCGCCGTAGCCCAGACGGATAAGCCCCAGCACAAGCGACACAGCGCCCACAACGATGAGCACCAGCGCCAGCCATGCGGGCAGGGGGGCGAGAATGGTGTTAAGGATTGCTTCCATGATTTGTTACTCCTTTCAGCAGGTAGTTGTTGATATCGGATTTGCTTTTTTGCATACCTTCGCGGTTATTGCCGGACAGTTGCGCGTCCAAAAGATTTTGCACGCCAACGAGAACAAGGCGCATTTCTTCATCGATGCCGTCAAATCGCGTCATGTCGCGTCTAAGGGCCGCGGCGTGCTGCGTGGAAACGGTTTCTACCGCAGCCAGTCGCTTTTCAATGGCGTCAATGCGTTTGTTCTGCGCATCGTCAGGGGCTTTTGCTTTTTTGATGTACTTGTGGATGATGTCTAGCACCTTGTCGATCGTGATGGCAGCGGCGCACAGGCTGCCAAGAACGCCCAGCACCCACAGTAAAGCTTCTTTTTCGCTCATGCGCCCTCCCGGAGACGGGTCAGGCCCTTCTTTGCAATGATTTTTGCGTAGTCTTTGTAAGCGTGGCTCAGGTCTACCGGGCCGCTCACGCCGGGAATCTTGCCCTTGCTGGTGTACTGCCACATGCCAAAGGGCCAGCCGGGGGCGGGCTTGTCCTTGCGGTAGGCGGCAAGCCATACGTCATAAGGCTTCAGCGCCGCGCCACCCATGTAAAGGTTGTTCTGCGCAAAATACAGGCCAGTGTACAGCATGGCATACACGCCCCAGCTCTCCACGACGCTCAGGCAGTAGGCCACAAGGTCGGTGAGCTTGCTCTTGCCGAGGGCGGTCTGGTAAGCGTCCTCAATGTCCACGGCCACCGGCAGCTGGAACGTCCTGCCGCCCAGCGCGGAGCGGAAGAACGCCAGCTCCTTGTCGGCTTCGGCACGGGTGACGGCCTTAAAATAGCCATACACGCCCACCGGGATGCCCAGCCGGGCACACTCGGCGTAGTTGCGGGCGAAATAGGGGTCGAGGTACGGCTTGCTGGCCTTGCCCGCCCCGCTGTTGCCCATGGCGCGCAGCATCACGCCGTCGATTTTGCCGCTGCGCTTCACCGCGTCCCAGTTGATGCGGCCCTGCCAGCGGGAGACGTCTAGGATGGTTTTATCAGCCATTTTTCTGCGCCTCCTTGTCAAGCTCGGCCTGTACGCGGGCCCGCCAGCGGGTCGGAACGTCGTCAATGGTGAAGGTGCCGTCAAACCGGTGGAGCTTGATCTGCGTCACATAAAATAGTACCATGTCATACCTCCTGTGCGGCCAGCTCAATGAGCCCGGCTTCCAATGCTGCCAGCCGCTCCTCTGTGGTGGGCAGGGCGCTTGCCGGCTCCGGCTCCGGCACCGTTTCGTCCTCTGCCACCTCGTAGCAGTCGGCCTTATCCTCAATGCCCCACAGCGTGTCGCCCACCGCACAGGCGGCGTTGTGGGCATTCACCGCCTCAGCCATAGCGGCGTAAGCGGTGCACTGCTCCTGTGTCTCCACGGGCTTGGCGAGGGCGTAGCCCAAAATGATTTCTTCCATATGTGTCCTCCTTATTTCCAGCGTCCGATGGCAATCCATTGCGCAATAGGAGACATCTGGTCAAAAGAACTATTTTTGAAATAGATATCACAGCTTGTGGTTAGTCTGCTTGTAGTGTGCAGCACAAGTTTTGAGTAATTATCGTTTTTACTGTTTCCAGCAATCGTTAAGGATAGCTCCGGGGAATGTCCTGACACAAATGCAACCGGATAGGTTATCGTGGCGGTTACAGTTGAATTTGCTTTTACAGTAATTTGTCCGGTTTCACCCCAGCAAACCTGCGTGCCATCCCCAAAGCGGACGTAGCCAACGCCGGAGGCGACGATGGCTGTTAATCCGATGCTGGCATCGTTCCTGCAATCAATGCACGTCCTGCCGTCTTCATCGACAGTTTGAACAAGAATGTTTGCAGAACCCGGATGGTCAGAAAGCCGAAGCTCATAGCCGTTCAATTTGTTGGAATTGTCTGCGGTGTCGTGCAGACCAAGTTTCCCCGCCAGCAGATCATCCACAGCGGCTTTGCTGTAGAAGATTACGTTGCCGTCCTCGTCGAGGATGACATCCTTGCCCACTTTTTTCGCCAGCGCGTCACCGGTGGCCTTTGCATCCGCCGGTGCGTTCTCAATGCTCAGGGTCTTATCCGTCCCCGCCTTGGCCCCGGCCTCGTCAGCCGCTTTCTTGGCGGCTTCCTCATGTTTGGCCGCGTTGCTCTCCGACGTCGCCGCCGCCGTTTTGGACTTTTCCGCCGCGCTGGCCGAATCGGCTGCTGCTGTGGCACTTCCCGCCGCGGCTTCTCGCGCCGCTTCTGCCTGTATACGCGCAACGTCTGCACCTGCAACATTCGAAAGGGTGTTCAGTGTCTCAGCGTTCATCGGAGTGCCTTCAACCTCAGGCTCGTCGTTGCGAACCAGTGTGACAATTTCCGATGTGCCATCAGACTTTTTCATTGTCCATCGGCCCGGATACTTTGCCTTACGGTCAACAAATACCATAGTAAGGTTCACCTCCGCATATTGGCTCTGAGCAGTAAAGCAAGTGGTCGTTTGCGATTCGCTCTACCTCGGCCAGAATTGTTTCAATCAGGTTCATGGTCTGATATGTCAGGTTGTTCATACTTTCCGGCGTGTCGGACAATCCACCGGGGCCGCTGCATTTAGCTCGGATGTTGGAAATGTTCACAAGCCAGCGAGAAGCGTCCGAGACAGTCAAGTATCCATTTGCATCCCAATCGGTTTTTACCGAAACAGATGCGTTCAAGATGGACGCGATCTCTTGGATTCCACTTTCAATGCGGTTATAGTCCATGTAGCTTAGAGCGCCTTTCATGCCAGCCAGCCATTCTGTTCGCTCTTCTTCAGTCCATGTATTCAATCGGCCTTTCTCGGTCAGCTCAGTAACGCGACGGACGTCTTCATTCGTTCTATCGGTAATCCATATTGACATATCTTCACCTCAAATCATTAGATTTCCGTTTGCATCCACTTCCAGATTTGCAGGAAGGGTAAACGCAGGACGAGCAAATACATTTCCGTTGTTCGCCCAAACGCTTGCACTGGAACCTCGATAAGAACAACATACAACGCCGTTTTCTGCTCGCGTAGCATCGTCTCCGCTCAAACCGTCCACAGACCCATCAGTCAAGCGGCTTCTAGTCCAACAATAGGACGTTTCGCTATTGAGAATCTGCTTAGCAGTCGGGAGAGCACCGTTGCTATTGTCAGGGTAAGCGTAATAACCTTTGGTGCCGATTCCAAGTTCTTTTGCGGTCAGCAGGAAAACGCTTGCAGAAACTTGCGAAGTAAATCCCGATTTCTTTTGTAAAACGGTTTGGCCCATTTGATTTTTCACAGAAGCGCTGAACAGGTTTTTGTAATCCCCATTTAACCAGTTCGTGATTTCAGCAGGGCCGTCATTATAAGAAGGAACGACGAAATAACTATCCTCATTATATCCCTCTCCGTAATGGTAGTTGTTCCAGAAATCGTTGTAACGCCCCCAATAATAGAACCAGCGATTTTCTTGATAAGTGGTATCATACAGCCAATATTTCTGATTTGGGTTTGCATCAACCTTGTTGAAACGTAGCTTTCTGAACCCATATCTGCGGACGAACAAGGTTCGGCCAGCACCGTTATGATTGGAAAGATAATTATGCTGCGCAAGGATGAAATCGACCGCTGCGCCATTCTCCACGATTTTAACAATCGTACCATCAGGCAGATTGGAAAGTGCAGAAGATTGGGTGGAAATGTTCAGGCTTGCAGATTCTCCAAATGCACTCGCGGTAACCGTTGCGCTACCTTTGGAATTCCACCAGATACGACAAGTAGAAATACCACCGCTGTTGCTGAGAACTTGCAGACGAACAGCGCCGCTGCTCGTGCTCCAATTGATGCTCGGAGCACTCGAAACAGTCGGGTGGAAGGTTGCGGTAACGTCGTTGTACTGATTCCAAGAAAGGTTTGCCGAACTCTGGCTAAGCGTAATATAAGGTGCTTCTGCGGTAACCTGACAAGATGCAGAAGAATTGCCAGCGCTTGCGGTCACAGTAGCAGTTCCTTTATGAGAATACGAAACGCGGCAAGTGGAAACGCCGTCAATGTTGGTCAAAACGTCCAAGTGCACAATGTTGGCAGGGGACGCGCTCCAACCAATTGCAGGGGAATCAATAGATGCAGGAGTCAGCCGCGCGGTTAAAATACGAGAATCGGCATATTGAAGAGAAAACAAGCTTTGGTCAAGAGATACCGAAGCGATGTCGGAAAGCATATAGCCTTCCAACGTTCCCTTAAAACAGCCATTGAAAGTGTACTTTGCATTCGTGACAAACATTTCCGACGCATAGCCAAAGCTATGGTTGAGCTTTACATGGTCAAGCGCGTCAATATGAGGGCTGGCGCGATATTCCAAACTCGCTTTCTTTCGCGTGGAGAGAATGGAGTAGGCTTCCGTCATGGAATTCTTGCCCTTTTCCAAAATGGAGTCATTCAGCAAAGGATTGCTGATAGACTGTGTAACGCCGTCAACGTTAGAATTGCTCGGATAAAGGCGCGTTGTATTGTTGACGCTGCAAGAGACGTCTTTCAATCGAGGCGAAAAAGTGATTTCGGGCCATCGATAATTGTTCATCGGGTCGATTTCATAGACCTCAGAAGAAGAACCCGCAAAAAACGTAGGTCGTTCGATTCGAATTTCGCCCTCACGAGTTTGGTACAAGACCATACCTGCTGCATTTGCAGCCGTCTGCAAAATATCCGAGTTTTTGTAGGAAGAGTTATTCTCTTTGCTGATATCTACGGTGTAATCCTTCAGCTCATCGGAAATAGAATAAGATGCGGTATTTTCAGGGAGCCGAGAAAGAGCATCGATGCAAATATCGTACAATGTCCCGCTTTTTCTGCCAATATATGCAGAGTCCATCAGGAATCCGAGAGCATCGCGAGCAACAAAGGAAGCTTCAATGCCGTTTGCTGGAACACTCCATTCAGACATAAAGAATTTGCCGCCGTTAATCCACTCGGTCGTTCCGTCAATATCCATTCCGTAGCTGACTGTAACAAGCTGGCGCTCATAAAGGTATCGATACATACCTTGCGGGTTCAGAGGGTTCCACGTTTGTTGGCTATTATCAAGAGAAAAAGAAATGCTATCTTTGGAAAGCTGACCGGATATTGGGTCACGATTTGACTCATGAGTGTAAGAGATCAAGTTGTTTTTTGTATAAGCCAGCCTGAAACCGACCATGAACCATTCAATTCTTGCTCTACGGTCAGGCAAACACCAAGACAAGACCTCAAGAGTGATTTTATCGTAGCCGGAGATTTCCCAATCGACTTCGACTCTAACACTGCTATTATCGTTGACAGTAATCGTGCTTACTTGCGTGTCTCCAGAATATGCCGTGAGCTTAAAGCTTTTAGCGTATTCGTTCAACGTCTCAGACCACAAAATCGTAATGCCGGGAATAGGTCTCGTGTGAAGTCTGCTGAAAGTAAACGTCAGCTTCGGATGGTTCGATTCAGAAACAATATCGCGGCTGATATATCCGGCATCATTGGCAGAAGAACCGGGCACTGGTGAAAGCAAAAATGTTCCGTCAAGCAAATGAAGGTTTGGCTCTCCGGTTGCGTATTTTGAAACAGTGCGTTTATCGTTGTCAGACGTGATTCCAGAAACATTGCTGAAAGAAGCTTGAGTATCTGCGCTTGCAGAAGCATCTTTCTGAACGCCGGGTTCTGTACTATCATAAAAAATTTTGATAAACGTCTCAGGAACAAGCGTTTCGCTGAACTTGTTCAGCCATTTTTGAGAAGGATGCTCCATCTTAGACCTCCACAAGCGCCAGTTTGCATCCAGCCCAGCCCATTACGTTTCCGCTGTTTTGGCTTCGCCTCCACATGCCGGATGTGCGGTCGGACACATACATCTGCCGGGTTTCATAAGTGTTTGTTGCTTGGTTCAAGAATCGAACCGAGCAATAAAAGTTTCTTGTGAACAAACTAAGGACGGTTGCCCACTGGGCTGCGGTCAGGTAGTTCCACGACAGCGATACTTTTGCAACATCGTGTCGCACGACGGCCCCGACCACTTTTCCTTGAGTATTTCGTCCAGAATCCACAATCGTACTCGTGGTAGCTTCATAAGAGGACGGTTCAGGCAATGCCGTACCGTTCACTGTGACCAGTGCTGGAATATTTGCCATAGAACTGTCGCCTCCTTAGTAGCTGTATGCTTCCGTTCCCATCAGGGACATTCCGCGATCGCTCTGACGTTTTTCGACCGCAGAAGTGATCTCCTTTCCGTCAAGATAGACCCGAACCGTAAAGTTCCCGTTGTCCGTGTCTCCGAAACCGGATTCCTGCAAGGCGGCGATGAACCCTTCCTTTACGGAATCACGCAGTTCAGACGGGGTAAGCTCTGCCGACCGGGTATAGCTGCTAGAAGAATACGAACCGGAGCCAGACGCCTGTTCGTATTCGCTGGTTCCCGGAACGCTGGAATAATCCAAGTTTCCAGAAGCGAGAGAGTCAACGGAAGAACTGTTTTCACGAGCGGCTGCAATCTTGTCCGCATACTCAAACAGTGGGTTCTTGATATAATCAATCTGACCGCCCCAGAGCTGTGCAACAAGGTTGTATGCGCCAATCATAATATTTACGCCGTTGATGAAGCCCTGCACAAATGTGCCGAGCAGACGCACGATTCCTTCGAAAATGTAGGACATGAAATCCTTCAAACCGCCCCACACGGAAGAAATGCCGCCCGCAACGTCGCTATTCGTTCCGGCTAGATTGAGCAAAGCGCCAGCCAGCATTGCAATCAGCGAAACAACAAACAGAATCGGGTTTGCGTCCATTGCAATATTTAATCCGGTCTGCGCCGTCGTAGCCGCAACGGTCGAAGGAACCAACTGACCGATAAAGCTAGAAGCCATACCGGCAATGTTGTTCCAAACACCACTCAGGTTGCTTGTCAGCCAAGTAAGGCTGTTTTCTGCAATAGACTTGATTTGTGCGCGCTGCTCATCATCCATTGCATGATAGAAATAGGAAGCCGCCCACTTACCAAGAGACTGCAAATCGCCCTTCTCGATGGCAGTGCCGAGCGTCTTCATACTGCCCAGAAAATCGTTCTGCAAGCTGGAATCAATCTGCTGCCACTGGGTATCCAGACCGTTCAAGAACCCAGTAACGTAGTTGGTAGCCTGAGTAGAACCGGCGTTAATCAGCGCGTTGCCTTTTTCCTGCACAGCATCTACAACGCCCTGCATAGCAGTGGTGACGTAGGAGATTGCCGAAGTGATGCCGTTTGCAAGGCCTTGGTCGATGTAACCGCCAATCTCCGCAAACACAGTAGAAGGAGAATGAATGCCTAGAAGCGATTTGAACTTATCAACAGCAGAAGTGGCAATACTGGTAACGCTGCTAATGGCTTGTTCCTTCAAATTTTTGATACCGTCGATAAAGCCTTGAATCAGGTTTTTGCCAGCATTAAAGAACTCATCACGCTTTTTTCTAAATTTGTCGAGAACTCCGTTTACCCATTCCGCAGCAGCTCTTCCCGCATTTGCGGCGCTTTCCTCAATGTCTTTAACTTTTTGGTCAAACGCTTTTCGAATAGTGCCGAGCGTTTCTTTTAAATCGGCGATGTTTTGTTTTGTTTGCTCAATAAGGCCGTGAATCAGCGAATTGTTTTCCCAATAGTTCGCTGCGAAATTCTTGAGACTGTCCCAAGATTTGCCAATGTTTTCCTTGAAACCTTCCCACTTCTGGCTCCACCACTCATTGAGAGCTTCTAGCTTTTCGTTGAATGTGTATCGGAAAATCTCGAACGTAGAATTAATGCCTTGTTCAGCCATATTGATTTCATTGTCGGAAAAGCCAAGATTTTTCAAACGGTAGTGAATCGCAAGGGTTGTATAACCGGCATCTTCGTAACGCTTGATGTAATCTTCAACGTCTTTGATACGGTCTTTTTTGCCAAAGGTAATGCCAAGCTGTTCCAAAACAACGCCAACGCCAACACCAAGAATAAGTGCTGCGCCAGCAATCGGAGCGGAAGCGCCAGCAGTCAAAGCGAGCGTAACACCAGCGAGACCGCCAGCAGCCGCCGTCAAGGCCGTCAGTAGCATATCAATGGAATCACCCGGTTTAATGGAGCCGCCTTTTGTGCCACCATAAGTGATGGCAGACAAGGCGAGAACAGCGCCAACGGAAAGACCGAGCGAGAATCCTGTGGCAGTTTTGGTAAATACCGCACCAGCAATTCCAGTTGTTACGGCGGCGCTAATGCCTTGAATCCAAACGGATGCGTCAGTAGCTTTGGCAGTGCCTTGCGACAGATTGGTTTTAATGGATTCAAGCTGTGCAACGGCGCTTACGATAAGGGCAAGAGATGCACCTTCAGCCCCAAACAAAGCGTAACCGCCGATAGCCGCTGCGGCAGTAGTAAGCCATTCCGCAAAAAATGCTTTAACGTCTCCGGTTTTCAAGAAGCTATCGGAAAACTTCTGAACGAGTGTCCATTCGACAACAAGAATGGCAATCATGGCGGCGGCTTTTTGAATGCCGTTCATGCCTTTGATAACTTCACCGATTTGTTTGATGAACTTTCCAAGCTCCCAAAGAGCAAATGCAGCCGCAATAGATTCAATCAGAGGAAGCATACTTTTGATTTTTTGCTTCATCTCATCAATAGATGTGCCAACATAGTTCTTGAACATATCGTAGCCGGACAAGTCTACATCGCCCAAGATGTTGCCAGCGGATGCGCCGCTACCAGAGTCGGAACTTCCCTGTGTGGGGTCAATGATGTTTAGTTCATCAAAACCCATCGTGTAGTCCTTGAGGGCTTTGGCAGCTTTTTTTGTCGAATCTGCTGTGTCATCCATTGCGTCACCGATGCCGCCAACGCTATCAGCGCTCTTGGTGAAATCAGTGAATACGACCTTCACGCCCATCAGCTTTGCCACCCATTCAACAAACTCTCGAATGAGCTGACCAGCAGCAATCAGCGGGGGAAGAATGGAGTTCATGGCAGGGTAGAGCAGAGAACCAACAGACTTCGCCAGCGTATCCAACTGAGCTTTCAGAATCTTAATCTGGTTCGCAGGGCTTTGGATGGTCTGTGCAAGGTTGCCTTGAATGTTTGCAGTCTGCTTCATAATGGCAATGTAACGCAGAACTGCCTTATCTGCTTGAGACAGACTGGAAACCTGCTTGTTAAAACCCAAAGCAAGAAGCTCCTGCTGCAACCGTGCCTGAGTTAGATCAATGCCCAAACGGCGAATAGGCTCAATCTCGCCAGAAATAGCGGAGGACATTGCGGTAAAGGTTTCTGCAACGTCCTTGTTCCAATAGGAACCTTCGTCATAGGCAAGCTGAGTCAGGTTCTTAGACAGAATGTATGCCTTATCGCTGGTCAGACCAAACGAAGTACCCAAGCTCTGAATGGTAGCCATGTAGGTCATCGCTTTGGTCGGGTAACGCCAAGCAACCCCTGCATCCTTGCTAATTAGCGTATCGGCTTCACCGCTCAAATTGCCCATAGCATTATGGAACAGGTCTGTTGCTTCGTAGAAGTCATTGAACTTCGCAACAGCGTTGCCAAGATACTCAGCGATAGCTTTCAACGAAACCAGCTTTGCCATGTTCAGCATAAAGCCGTTCATCTGATGGGACAGGCTGAGATAGCTCTTGCGCTGCTTTTCGTTGGCTGCGGTCACACGGTTTGCCTGTGTCACAACCTTGCTCAACTGCGGGGGGAGCTTTGCAAAAGCGTTGCCTACTTTGTCAAGCTGAGATGCAAGAGGAGCAAGAGCAGCAGAAATCTTCTGACAAGAGCTTGCAAAAGAATCAAGGTCTGTCGCTTTCAGCTTGTCGGTCAGGTCAGGAACCTTTCCAATCGCATTAAAAGCACTGCCAAGAGCTTTAAGGTTCGATGCGTCCAGAATGGACAGCGGAGCCAAAGCGTTAGTGAGCTGAGTAATGCTTCCAGACATGGAGTAAAAATCCACACCGTTTAAGCCAGACACAACCGCAGGAATCTTCTTGATTGCATTCACGACCGTGTTGATGCTCTTTGCGCTTGCAGTCGTGTTGACATTGGAAAGCCCATTCAGAAAGCTAGTGATTTTGCCCAGTCCAGACATTCCAGCGGATGCCTGTTTCAGTGTTGCAATGGAACCGGCCAGCCTGTCAAGGCTGTTCACAACCTTTGTGACGTTTCCTTTTGTTCGCAAATTAGAAATGGCGGTAGCGAGCTTGTCGATATTAAGCTCTGCGCCCTGCGATTCCGCAGAAATCTCTACGGATAAGCTTGTAATATCAACATCAGCCATCACTACCACCATCACTTTCCATCATAGAGAACATCATTCTCTTGATTCGCTCCTGCGCCTCAACTGCGCGTTGGTATTCATACTCGTCTTTCTCCTTTTGGGTAAGGGGAATCGGCCTATCCATGTACTTGATGGGCTTAGACCCTTTCTTTCGGAACATATTGCCAACCGTAGAGGAAAGCGCAGATGCCATGTAAAAGCCGTTTCTCCACGCTTCAGCATTGGCTCTGCGTTCCCGCAGCTCCTCTGCGTCACGGTAGACCTTCGCCAGCCAGACATCGCCGTACCAGAACTGGTCGTATGTCATGCCGATGGAGATGTAATAGGTTTCTACATCGTGAAACAGCTTGGAGAAGGAGAATGGCTCTCCCTCTCCGTCTGTTTCCTGAGATTGTGCGGTTACACAATCTCCCACGTTGCGTTTTTTGCGGTCTTGTCCTCAGTGTCAGTTGCCAGCAGAGACTTGGAAGCGTCCATGAACATCTCAAGCAGAATGCCCATCAGGTCTTCCTTCTCCTCGATGTGCTGGAACATCTCATCAACGACCTTGCGCTTGATGCCCTTGTTTCGTGCGATGAAAGCACCGTAGAACAGAGCGCGAGAGTTGGACAGCAGATTGGTCATCTGGGTGTACTGGCCAATCTGAAAGCCTGCACGCTCGGTGGCTTCCACGCTGTCACGGGTGAAAGTCAGCTCATAAGTGTTCTTACCATCGGGGGAATGAAAGTTGATAACTTTAGTAGCCATAATAAATGCTCTCCTTTATAAATAGGGGCAGAACCAGATCAGTTGTTCAGTTCCGCCCGGTTTGATTGATTCGATTTTTGCGGTTTAGCCGCCATTAACGGTCAGGCTCTCGCTGAACTTCGGGGTAGAGTGGAAGATGCAATTGATGGTCATTTCCACGACCTCGTCCACGCCAAAACCGGACAGACCGACCTGATGCATACCCTGCCAAGTGAAGCCGGAACCGTCCTGCATCTTCAGGGCGTAGTACTTGTCCACGTTGCTCTCAGAGGTATCGTCATAACCAGCAGCCTTGACAGCAGCGTAGTCGGTCTTGTTGTAGTTGGCGGTAAAGGCTTTGGTGTCAGCCTGAACGATGCCAAAAATCTGCTTCTGCATACCATCAGACAGGGTGGTTGCATCCAGAAGGTTCGGGTCGGAGATCAGGTCGGGCACATCCTTAATGTCGCACAGTTTTTTCAGTGTGCTTGCGGTCTCGCCGCAATAAAGGGTGGTATTCAGACCGGAGATAGCAGTACTCATAGAATGTTTACCTCCTTAATTTCGGTAAATCATTCCGTCCTCCCCGATTGTTGCCCCGTAGCTGCACTCAATCCGGTAGACGGAATTGTTATACAGCCCATTCAACGGGGCAAACGACTTGCGATAAAAGTTAAGCGGTTCAAGAATAGAATCCACGATTCCAACAATGGAGCGTGCTTCCGCAATGCGTCCGGTTTCCTTGTTGGAGTAGACGCGGACACGAAGGGATACGGCAGCATACTTACTGTGTCCGGCAGAATCAATGTGAACAGGAAGGTTGCTGTTTTCCTCTATCTGCACACACGGAAACTTTTTAACGTTGCTGTCATTGATTTCACCAGTAACGAAGATGCCGGGCACTTGCTTTCGTAGTTCCTTAGCAACAACCGTGAAGATAGAATTGAAATAATCAATCAACTATTCCAAACCTCCCTCCACGTTGCTTCGACTTGAGAAGCCATTTCCTCAACAGCCCCCCACATAGCCATAGCTGGTTCGTTGCCGCTGGTGTAATTCAGCTGACCTTTGCCGTCTACTTCCTTAACTGGAGTGCCAGCATTGCCAGATTCACCATAGTAGTACCATCTGCGGTTTGCGCCTTGCCCTTTGCCGTAGGAGCCATGCGCCCCAACGCCGGGTGGCAGTTCACCACCATATCCGTTGTGATGTATGCCGGTGCCAAACTCGATAAAGGCAACTGCCTTGCCCTCTGCAACGATGGTGCAAGTTTTGTCTTTTTGGTTGATATGGCATTTCACGTCATTGGAGCCAGCGTATTCAGCATTAGCGAAACGCACCTTTGCGACTTCAAGCCCAAGCCAAGAAAGACGAAAAGCAAACGCTCTAGCCTTTTTGTTCAGGGTGGCCTTGTACTCCTGTATTTGACGTTCCGCATCACGAAGTCCGGCATCGCTCAACCTCACTTTAATTTTCACTTGCAGCAACCTCTTTCAGCGCATACTTCGTGTCTGTAATATGCTCTGCGACCTTGACCACAATGTAATTGAAAGGCTTTGAAATGTCTGTCTGAAACCAGACGTGCGTACCTTCATAAAGCGGTGTGTTGCGCTTTTTGCTCGACGAACTGACAACATAGCTGTAATCCGTGAACGCCCCAAAAGGGCTTGCTTCAGCAGAACCAGTAGGCGGGCTGACGTTCAACATCAGCTTTGCAGGGTCACTCCACGTCTGCGATGTCTCGCCAGTTTCATTTCCCCATTCGTCCACAACAGGTTCTTTCTCGCCGATGGGGTTTGAATACCAAAGCGGGCGCTTGTCCAGAGGGCTTCCATTGAACATCAGCCGATAACACCTACTCTCGGAACCACTTCGTTCAGCAGGGACTGCGCCACATCGGAGCTTTCCCACACACGAGTGATACCGTTGTTGGTATAGCTCGTCTGTCCGTTTGCGCCGATGTGGTTGTACAGTTCCGCTGCAATGCGTATCTGCAACGACTGATACTGCGAGGGCAACTCGTCCGGTTTGTTGCCGAAAGGGTAACCCTGCGCAAATATCTTGTCTTTGGCAAAATCAAGCAGCAGGTCGAAGAGTGGGTAGTCCTCGTCCGTGACTTCACGGTCAAGTGCAGGAGCAATGTACCGCCCCAGCTTGACTGCCGCTTCGGAATACTGGTCTCCCATGCTGCTTTCCTCCTTTCGCCTTAGTAAGCCTTGATGCAGTACACAGCGTCCATGCGCTCAAAGGATGGCAGGACGATTTCGGAAGCAATAATGTCGGTGCTGACAGGATGGGCTTCCTGCTTTGTAGTAATGGCAACGCCGGTGTTCACAACGGAGACCTGTGCGTTGGAAATGCCAGCCATCAGGTCAACCTCTTCCGGGGTCGCAACGTAGTACATATTGCCCAGAGAACCAGAAGGAGCCAGCACAACATAGCCATCAGGCAGATACTTCTCGGCGGCAGCGGTCTCTTCCGGCTTGAACATCAAGTCTAACAGGTGGATGCGGATGCCGGATGCGCTTTCAACTACGGCACGTGCTTCGGAATCAACCAGAACGGCGGTAGTGGTCTTCATGACCGTCAGGAACCGGTTCTTGATTTCATCCGCAGCAATCATCTTGTGGAAGGTGTTCGTATTCATGTAGGCTTCGGCAATGACTTCGCCAGTGTTCGCAAGAACAGTGTTTGCGGCAGTGGTCATCGTGGCGATGGGGGTTGCAGTAGTAGGAGCATCCCACTTCTCCTTGGTCAGAGCCTTGTAATTGGACTGCTGCCAAGTGCCATCCGGGTCATAATCATAGACGTAGCTCACGCCGTTAGATTCGATAGAAATGCCGGGCTTGCCATTCTTGGGAGCCAGAAGCTGCCATACCATGCGCTCAGGAACGATGCGAGCACCAGTGATAAGCTGTGCAGTATCGTCGTAGACACGATTGATAACATCTGCTGCAAACTCCTGATTGGTAGCCAAAACAGAAATGATCTTGCGACGGTCGCTCTCGTCGATATGCACACCCTCACGGAAGAAGGGCATATTCGTCTCCGTCACCTGAATACCTTTACGGGTACGGAACGTAGCCTTAGTGTCGAACACGCTAGGCTTCAGCGAAACGCCAACGCCCTTGTGACCACGCAGCCACTTCAGTTCCATACTGACTTTCTTACGGGCAGGGAACAAAGCATCGGAAGCATAAGGCTGCGCATTGGTCGGGTCATTCGTCCAATAGGCGGCAATCGCAGCGGGGGAGAAGATTTCATTCAGATTCAGTGCCATAATTTAGTCCTCCTTACTCGCTCTTTGCGCCAACATCAGTACGGCAGAAAACGGCAGGAACAGCCTTTTTCAGAGCGGCAATATCGTTTGCAGAATAGGTAAAGCCGGACAGCTTTGCCTTGTCCACATCAATAACGCCCTGAATCAGCAGCGCGCCATTGGGGTTGACGGCAGGGTCAACGGTGTGCAGCAGAATGCCAATGGCATCGGTAGCTGCGTCAGCAGCGCTAGTGCCAGTAGTGGCAGCAGCTTTCAGACCAGTCTTTGCCATGGGATAACCAGCCGGAACGGCATTGGTTTCCTTGACGGTAAAGGGAATGGCAACGTAGGTATCAGCAGCCAGAATAGTGCTTTCAGGAGCCGATACCGGAGTAGTGGTATACTTCATGTTTTCCTCCTTAATGGAAAGCGGTCATTGCGTCGCTCGATGCCTTGTTTGCGTCTGCACGCTCTTTCGCAAAGCGTTTAGCAAAGGAAACACCTGCGCTATCTGCGCCGTCACCATTGCCATCCGCACCCGGAGGTGTGGGCATATCCTTCAGCAGAGAAGCCTTGTATGCGGTGTCATGGGCGGTCATAAACTCCGACTGGAACTTAAACACCTTGTCCATGTCACCGTCAGCCAGTGCAGATGCAGCCTTGTTGGCAAGCTCAGCGTCATAACCCTGTGCAACGAACTTCTCACGGTAAGATGCAAGGGTCTTTTCCTTGACGAGGGTTTCCTTGTCGGCAGTCAGGGCTTCAATCTGCTTCTGCATCTCTGCCAGCTTGTCAGCCTGTTCCTGTGCGGCATTTTCGTCATCGGTACGCTTTGCCTTGAGCTGTTTCTTGTACTCAGCAGCTTCGCCATTGGCTTTCGTCACGGCGTTGCGCAGCTTCTCAACCTCTGCGTTAGGGTCTGCAACCTTTTCAAGCGCAGAAATGATTTCATCGGCGGTCATGCCCTCTTTGTAGGCATCACCAAGCAACACATTGAGTTTCATATCGTTAATTTCCTCCTGCGTTTTTTTACCGTTGCTTCCCTGCAACGCTGCGAAATTTGTATCCCGGCTTCCCTGCCGTGTTTATAGCAAAGGGTTATTCGCCCTCTGTTTCTTTATTGGTATCGGTAGACTGTTTGTCTGCCATGTCCCCGGTATTTGTGCCGGTAGCGTCCTGTTTAGGCTGTTCCTGCGGCTCCGGCGCTTTCCCATCCTCTCCCAGCTTGCCAGCAGCAATCAGGAAGGGCTTGCTCATTTCGTAAGCAGCTTGCGGGTCTGGGAACAGACCGGGCGTGGTGAACGCCAGCTGCGGGTCAATCGGCTGCTGAATCATCTGTGCGAAAATCTGAACTTTGCTCTGCTGGTTGTCGTACTGACGGCGTGGCAGTTTGATGTTGATGTCACTTGCCATCAGCTTAGAGCCAACCGTATCACGCAAGATTTTCAGCATTACAGACAGGCTCTGACGTTCAGCATACTTGAACATATTCTCGTACTGCTGCGCCCTTGCTTCGGTGTGATTCCAGCCATTGCGGACGATGACCGCACCCACATTGTCGGACGTTGCGTTCTCGCTGCCAGTGGCACTAGGCATGGCAGTCAGACTGCGGTACACGTTCAACATAGAATCAAGCAGGGTCTGGCTCTGCTGCTGGTCAAGCTCGTTTGCAATCTGAGAAACAGAAGCGGGCAGACCAGAAGTGGATTTTAGGCACATTGCGCCAAGTTCCTTTACTTGGTCAAGCGCATCCTTGTCCACAAGGCAGTTGGTAAACACCATGATGGACTGGATGAACTGCGCCACACCGTCCAAACGGTTGCTTTCAAGGTCGTTGATGGCATCCAACACAGGAATAGCTGGTTCAAACAGACCCATCCGCTCCGGGTTCAGCTTGTATTCGACCATCGGCAGCATTCCGAGAGAATGGTTCTCCGATTTCGTAACCTTGCCGTTGTCGATTTCAAAGTACTGGTTTGGCGTATACACGCAAATTAAGTCGTTCAGGTCATTCTGATAATTGCGTGGGATGTGCAGCACGTTGGCGATAGGCTTATGCCCGATGCCGGAGTTGTAAATCACATACGCCATATCCGGGTCGGGAACGTCCACCAGCAAGGGTGTTTCGTCCGGGTAGTTTCCGTTGTACCCCTTGTCAGGAAGAACGATGCGGTATCCCTGTCCGCACTCCAACATCCACTGCCAGAGCCGCCGATCAAGCGCGTCCTTGCCCTCATACTGCAAGGCGTTAGACAGGCGAGCAATTTCCTCACCGTCACCTGTTGCTGTTTCAGACCGCACATAAGAGCAAGGAGTGCCGCTCATGTAGCCGGTGTAGAAGCCAACGCACTCGTTGGCATGGTTCTCTACAATGCAGTTGGTGATTTCAGCGTGGTACTCCTTCGTGCGGTGGAGGACAGGCTGGCTACCCAAGTAGTAGTTGTGCAGAAAGCGAATCTCGTTCTTGTTCAGCAGATGAATGGGCTCTGCCTTGCCCATGACAACTTTCAGCACGTTTGCCCGATTGATTTCGGTCTCCGGCGTTTCAATCGGTCTGCGTCCGGTTAGCGGCTCATTCAAAAATCCGCCAACGACCGTCTGATACTCAGCCATGTTTCTCTCCTTTCCGGCAAAATAAAAAGCGCAGCAAGACAAACCTGTTAAGGTCTATCTCACTGCGCCAAAACTGCGCTTCAAAAGCTATTCACTTCTCTGGTGGATGAATAATTTTCACCCATCCTTCCCTTGTGTCTCCTTCGATAACGCCCTTGCATCTGTCGCACTTGAAATGGTATCGTCCGTCTACTTCGCCAAGATAGCGGTTGCAGCGGACGTTCTTATAAATAGGATTCTGCCGGATACAAGGGCAACAGATTCTAACTAGCATGAGCGCTCCTTTCGTTGAATTTCTGGAAACAGGCTGTTAAGCACAGACCTGTCGGAAGCTACCGGGAAACTGTTCGCGCTTCCGGTCACGCTAGTTAGTTGTCGGGACTAACAACGTAGTCTTCCCGCCTAAAAGAAAACCACAAATGGTCACAGATTTCGGATTTGCACCAATACCTACGTCTTTCGACGTGCAGCTGCCTGACCGCTGCAATCTGTGATAAACCCGGCTTAATTGGAGCCGTTGCTCTTTGCAATGTGAAAAATCTAAAGACATTGCATTGAGAGCCGGGAATAACGGAAGAGGTAGTTTCAGGAGAATATCCCATGCAAAGCAAGAGAATCGTTGTGCTGCGTGGTGGGTTTGAACCACCGCTTGCTGGCATCGTTAAGCATTGGGGGCACCAGCATTCTCATCCGGTAGAGAACGCAACTCATAGAAACCTGTGACGAAGAGCGACCGTCGCCACAGGAAAGAAAGGAGTGGTATTCACACAATGAAGGGCCGATGAGCAAAATGACAAAATCTCATCAGAAGAATACCTGACGGAAGTAGCAAGCTTCCTGCTTATATTGTAAAGCAAAATATAATCGAAAATCAAATTTTTGCTTCCAAGCACTGCTATATATGACACTTTACTCAAAAAGGCCTCATGACAGGCTCAATTTTACTGATTCCGTTATACAATTCATCGGCAAGCTGTGCCAGACTGTCCGGTGCATCATCGTGCGGAACTTTGCCAAGCTGTGTGAACATCGTCACCTGTTCCATGAATGCCTTGTACTCTTTCGACTGGTGTTTCTCATCAAGGAAATAGAACCGTTTGATGTCCGGCGCATACTGGATGATTCTTGATAGCTTGCTTTGACCACTTGGCGCACGTTGGCTGCGGACAGAGCAGTGATAGCCCTGCTGCCGGAGCTGGCTGTCTACCACGTCACAATATTCATCACCGCCGTTGTTGGCTTCGCCGCGCACCACGTTGATTTTGTGCTGGATGATTTTGCCGACAACTTCCGGTCTGGTCACGGTCTTATCTCCGTTATTGAACACGAGGTCATGGATGAACACAGCATCACCGTACACATAAGCGATAGGACAAGCCGTGAAGTCACCGCCGCCCCATGCAATGTCCATGACCATGAGCTTGCGATCGGGCTCTCCATCGGGCAGAACGCCGTTGAAATACCGCAGTTCATCGGCAGGGAACAGCAGACCTTCACGCACATAGGGCTTACCCATGTACTTTGCCCACCATGTTGCATCATCAATGCTGGCTTTCATATCGGCATAGTAGGCATCGTCAAAGCCAACGCCATAGTCATAATTGAAATTGCTGTGTCCGTTCTCGTCCACCGCAGGAATCACCCGGAATCGGTACTTCGGGTTGTCTGCATACTGGTTCTGAATGCGTCCCAGAGGGTCAAGCACGTTCCAGCGTGTGCCGACCATCAGTTCTAATGCGCCTTGCTTTTTACGGTCTTTCAACTGGTTCAGGTAGGCATCGTACTTGTTGTTCAGACGCTCAACGTTCAGGCTTTCCTCCAAGTCCTCAATCAAGTCATCACTGTACAGAACGCCACCCTCACCGATTTCAACAGCACCAGTCAGCGTGCCGCCAATAGATCGGCAAGTCAGGGTGGGAAAGCGCTTCTTTCGGTTCAGGTCAACGCTTTCGTCCTTTGCGCTCTTGTCCACAAGCTGAACGTCAGGGAATATTTTGCCCCAGTTGTAGGTCACGGGGTCAGTGATGATGGAAAGCACTTCGCCGTAGAAGCCGTTTGTCAGCTTGTCAGAGTGTCCGCTCATAACCGATGCAACGTCAGGGCGGTTGCCCATCAGCCATGTGATGAAAAAAATACATAGCGTCGATTTTCCGACGCGAGCGGGCAAGCTAACTCCCAAGAAGTCAATTCGCTTATAAAACAAGTCCTCAAGGTCATCTGCCAGCACTTTCAAAACCCTGCGTCTCGGCTGATAGAACTTCTTTTCCGGCGCACGATTCCATTCAAGGTAGATGCAATAGCTATCGAACACATCTTTTGCTTCAAACAGGTACGTCCGACCGATAATGTCATAGACCTTCGCCACGTCCTCGCCTGTTTTCATCTTGCCCATCATGGCTGCACAAACAGAGCGCAACTCGCCAGAATACTTGTAGGCGTCGAACCGCTTGTCCTGCGGTAAAGCACCTCTCAGGTTCACCACCGCCTGAAACCAGTCCTCATAGACCTGTGCTTCGGTCGGATTCTGCTTTGCATACGCTTTGATACTGTCAATAATGGCAATACACTGCTTTGGCTGCATAAAAAATAGGCACCCCCTACCCAAAAATGTAAAGAGTGCCTACAACTGCACAAAAATCAAATATTCGGTTTTATAATGCGATTTCAGAAATTTTATTTCTCAAAATCAATTAAAAGAACTGCCCGACCGTTTCTAACCCTTTTTCTACCTTCTTCATTATGCTGTTTTCGGAGAGATACTCCATGCCTTTCAAGGTAATCTGCGGGTGAATCGGCTCTACAATATGCGGGAACTTGTTCGTCAAGTCTTGCGTGTAGACCAAACCGCGAATGAAACCGTTCATTTGCAGTTCAATCATAATCTGCTCCCAGTCAGAGACCTTCATCTTCATTGCTTTTGCAGAGATAAGCTCATAGTCAAATTCTTCATCGCCCTTGTGCTTATCCAGCAGTTTGAGAATCTTGTAAATGGCATTAAAGTTGTCCATGAGCTACTCCTTTCACTGGTTATATAAAGTAGGCTTCGGTTCTTCATCCCCAAGCATTAACTTGTAACGAAGATACTTTTCAATGATACTGTGTCTTTCTGCCAATGTGCCGTAAATAAAAACGATAGCATCTTTAGCAGCATCGTATTCATTCGGAAAAATGACAATCTCCTCGTTTGCAAAAGTCACGGTGCAGTTTTCCGAATGACAGGCTTCCAAGAACCTCTTAATTTCAAGGAATCCACCAAAGTCAAGCATAGACCGCAGTGTGATGCTACCATTCTTAACAATCAGTTCTTCTCCCCGCATATTATCCAGCCTTTCTCTGTTCAGCAATCCGATACCATGTCTGGCGGGTCACACCAAGCTGCTTGGCAGCGTCCGTGACCGTGAGAATGCGCTTCTCAACCTGCTCATGGAGAACGTCAAAAAGGTTGCGGTCATACTCGGTGGGCTTGCGGCCTTCCTTGTAATCGGGGCGCTGGCTGGCAATGTTCTTGCCCTCTTTGGTGCGCTCAACAATCATGTCACGCTCAAACTCTGCAAAGGCAAGCATAACGTTACGAATCAGTTTTCCGGTCGATGTATTGTTCATCAGACCCATATTCAGAATGTTCACGGACACGTCTTTTGCAAGCAAGCTGTCAATAATTTCAATGCCGCCCTTCACGGAACGAGCAATACGGTCAAGCTTCGCCACTATCAGCGTGTCTCCCGGCTGGATTTCAGCCATCAACTTGTCAAGTTCCGGTCGATGCAGCTTTGTGCCGGTGTAAACGTCCGAAAAGATTTTCTGTGCGCCGTTGGCTTTCAAAAGTTCCGACTGGGCTTCAAGACTGTTACCGTCAATCGCCTGACCAGCGGAACTGACACGAGCGTAACCGTAAATCATTCAGGTTCACCGTCCTTTTCAAAGCGTGGATTTTTCCTTAAGTTCTTTTGCTTTTCGAACAAAATAATCGTTCTTAAATTCTTCCAGCCCATCATCAACCAAGTAGCAGCCGTCTTTTACAGGTTCATCACTTTTCGGCTCGATTACAACACGATAACCAAGCAACCAGCAAAATTTCACGAGAGTTTTAACCGAAAGGCCATTTCCCCTCAATCTTTCAGTCACGCAAGAAGGACGTTCCTGTCCAAGTTCGTTCGCCCACCAAGCCCAAGTCTTGTGCGGGTTTCCAGCTCTAGCGTAATCTATCAACTCTTTGACAATTTTATTGCTTTGCATACAGGCATCCTCTCTTTCTTGATGCCATTGTAACACTTTTTAATGTAACTGTCAACACTTTTTAGTGTAAGCCAACTTAGCTCTATTCTTATATAATATATAAATATACTCTAGTATGTATTTATACATACTAGAGTAGTATAAGGATGTTTACTTAGTTAATCACAATCAGGTAGAAAATTTTCTATAATAAGGAGTAATTCTGCCAAACTTCATTTCTGTAAAACTTTTGGTCTTGACAAGCATATTTTCACGCTTTATACTTGTTTCAGCGAAAGCGAGGTGATAGGCTTGGCAAGACGAGCAGAAACCTCGGAACGTGATAAGCTGCGCATGATAAGCACCCGGCTCACTGAGAGCCAGATCGCAAGCATGGAAAGCAGCGCAAAGGCATTGGGTATCTCAAAGGTCGATGTTATCCGCATGGGTATCGAGTGGGTAGCATCCTACGTTGAGAACATCAAGGCATAAAAAATAAGCTACCAGCGGAACTTTGGACGGCAACGCTGATAGCTTATCCACATCACGAAACGAGAACCTGCAACCACCAAGGGGGCAGTCTCCCTTTTCGGAATCTATTATACCAAAAAGGGCTGCTCTCCGCAAGAGTTAGGAGAAAAAAACATGAACTTTCCAACGAAAACCGAAGAATTTCTGAAAACCCTCGCCCACGGCAAAGAACCAACCAGCGAGGACAGGGAGTACGCTGAAGCGCTGGGCAAGCTGTCCGAACTGAACTATCGGGCAGGGTACGAAGCGGGAGCAGCCAAAAATAAAGGCTGAGTTTTGTGCAAGTCTACAAATTTTGACGTCAACGCTATCGAGTGCTATATGTAGCACTTCTTTTCTTGACTTAACACAAAATAAGGTTATACTAACATCACCAGCAAATGAAAGGAGGTGAATAAACATGAGTAGCCCTTACGCCGAGCGGTTCAAGCGAACGCTGACGATCAGTATGACTGACAAGCAGTTTGAGCATTTGCAAGCGTACTGCATCAAGAAGCGCGTATCGTTGTCCTTTGCGCTTCGAGATGCGTTCTTTACGCTACATCCCATCCCGGAGACCGATGAAAACGAAAAATGATACGCTCGCTAAAGTTTGGAGACCGCAGCGAACGTATCATATCAACCCTGAGAGAAGCATTCTCTCGCCGTTATTATAGCAGAAAATCGCTTCTCTCACAAGTGAAAAGGAGCTTTTTAATGCAACTTTCTTTGTCTGAGAACATCAAAATCTTCAACAACGCCGAGTTTGGCGAAATCCGCGTCATGCTCATTGACGATGACCCTTGGTTTGTTGGCAAGGACATTGCGGTGGCGCTTGGCTACGCAAAGCCTGAGAACGCACTGTCAGCACACGTTGATGAGCAAGATAAAACCACTACCCTGATTCAGGGTGATGGTTCTAATTACAAGAGCAAGACAACCATCATCAACGAATCCGGCCTGTACAGTCTGATTTTCAGCAGCAAGCTGGAAAGTGCACAGCGGTTCAAGCACTGGGTCACTCACGAAGTTCTGCCATCCATCCGCAAGCATGGGATGTACATGACAGACAACCTGTTGGAGACAGCTATTGCCAACCCGGACTTCGTGATCGGGCTGATTCAGAACATGAAGGCCGAGAAGGAAAAGAGTGCAGCGTTGCAGACGCAGAACAAGCAGCTCTGTGAGAAGAACGAGGAGATGCAGCCCAAAGCCGACTACTTCGACGACCTTGTGGCATGGAACGTGTCTACCAACTTCCGCTCTACCGCAAAGGAACTGCGCATCCCTGAACGCCTGTTCATCAAGATGCTTATTTCTGACGGTTACATCTACCGTGACAAGAGCAAGGGCATCTTGCCGAAAGCTGGCAAGGGTGACGGCTTGTTTGCGGTTAAGGAATACTGCAACCAGAAGAACAAGCACGGTGGCGTACAGACCAGAGTAACGCCGAAAGGCCGTGAGACCTTCCGTCTGCTCTATGCAAGCATCCGTAGAAACGGATAATTGATGTTTTTCTGAAAAATCCGAAAAACTCACACGGCGGACATTTTTGTCCTCCGTGAAATAGTCCAATAGAAAAGCCAGTGGTTAGAGAACATCTAGCCGCTGGCTTTTTGTGTTATGCGTTAATCTTGAATGGCAACCACTTCATAAGAGCTATAACCAGTAAATCCACTCAACGGATGAAGCTCAAATGATGCTGTTTGCCCCGAAGCAAGGCCGTCCATGATGTAAGTATACTCACCGCCAACAGGAACTTCATTGCCTTCGGTGTCTTTCATTTTGTAAAGGACAACGACCTTGACTGCGTTGCTTGTAAACTGGCTGTTGTTCGTAACCTGTCCAGTGAATCGCAAATCGTAGCCAGAGCCACGCTTGGAAACATTCGTGACGGCCAGTTCACCAGCACGGATAATCTGATTGGAAGGACTTGCTTCGTGAACGTTCCAGTCCTCTGCGCTTGTCGTATACTCAATTCTTGTCGGCTTAACGCCATCAGAGTCAAAAGCGATATAATCGCCATACCAATAAGAATCACCTTCGCCAACCCAGTCCAGCGTTTCAGAACCGGTCTTTAAGACGGAGCCATCTTCGCCGTATACCGTGACATTTAGCGAAACAAAATCGACCGCCCAATCGGTGTTGGGATTTTCAACCAATACAGCGTAGAACACATAGTATCTCGTTTTACCGTATTCGTACTTTGTTTCAAGATGGCTATGGGATTCTTTGATTGTTATGGGTTGTACCTGCGTTGCATTGATCTCTTCCAGCTCAATAGGAGCAGACCATTCATCAGGCTTTGCAGTTGCCATTGCGCTAATAGGCATAGCAAGCATCATAGCCGCTGCCAGAGCTGCCGCAATGATTCTCTTTCTCATTTTTGATTCTTCCTTTCTTTGGCACATAGCCTTTAGCTGATTATAGCACAATCTAGGCTCCGAGAGGGGTCTTTTTGTATTTTTCGGAATTTTTGGAGACTTGCACAATCAGATGGGTGCCGTTTTGTAAAGGTGGGGTGGGTATTGGCAAGGGGAACCCGAAAACGCCTTTTTCTTTGAAAAATTTTATCGCGGGCATGACCCACCCAACCCCCGGCGCTCCCTGTATACCCCGCCGGTGGAGACCCAAGCCCCCAGCGCACCCGGAACGACTGCGCACGACAGGCGGCAGGGCAGACCGTGCCACGCACCGACACACACGCCCGGACGCTGGACACGCTGCACCGGTCTGCACCCGATACCAGACAGGCCGCGCGGGGCAGATCGTACCGGCGGCGGGTGTTGGAGGGCGTGGAGCGTGTCCGAAACTGAGCAGATACGGACGCTTGAGCGGCACACCAAAACAGGCCTAAAAATCATCACTTTTTCGTGTATGTTTGTTGCATGTGCAACTTTACAAATACACTAAAAAGTGTTATTATAATGTCAGCAAAAGCATACACTAAAAAGTGTAAATCACACATCACGAAACACAAAAAACAGGAGGCCAAAACCATGAAACTAGAATTCAGAACCAAGACCAACGCAAACGGGCACGGCTACTATCTGTGCATCGACACCGAAACCAAGACGGTCTCCACCGTCCCGGAACACTGGATATCTAAGGACGTCCCTGTTGTAGCAAAGCGGGATATGGACACGCTCAAGGCTCAGGCCATTGCAGACGGATACACGGAGGTATAAACCATGGAAAAAACTTATAAATGCAGTGACCTCTATACCGCCACATTTGAGGACGGCACGTTAATGACTGGCACGCTTGACCAGCTCTATGCAGCCCAGAACAACCGCAGAATGACCATTAAGCCCGTTGTGTGGCTCTGGTGCAGTGACAGCGGCCTGTATATGGTGGACTACATCTTAGAGGGTGCGGGCTGGACACTGGGAGTATTTGACACACTGGCAGACGCAGAAAAGGCAGTGGCAGCATATAACGCGCAGCCCGCCGCAGATGTAGCGGCAATGCTCACGGAGGCCGCGCTAAAGCGTTTTACCTGTGAGGTAGAGTGCAAGGCACTGGGCGATGATGGCAAACAATATGACGCTGTTTGGTGCCCCGATTGTGGGCAAATTTATTACACCATCCCGGCAAAAGTTAAGGTGCTGGGCTACATCCCGCAATATAAGGAGGGCTAAACGATGACAAGAACGGACGAAATTAACGCCGAAATCCGCAATCAGGCCGTGCGCCTGTATCCAAAGTGTGCCGGGCTGTTTGAGCTGCCGTTGATGGTATACACTCAGATTGTAGCGGACAACTTGACCCGCTCCAAGCCGTACCGCTTGAGCGTTGAGCGGTGCAAAAAAATCATTCTGGCAATGCCGGAATTTGACTAAAAAGGGGTTCAAACAATGATTACTCTTGACTTTTCCCAATGGGCTGCAATCTGGTACGTGGGCGGCATGATCTCCGGCGCGCTCGTTATGATCGCTATTTTAAACAGCTAATAAGGAGGGCTGAAAAATGACCACGTTTGAAGAAAAAGTGAACGCATACCGCGAAAATAAGCGGCTCATTGAAGAGCTTGAAGCAATGAACGACGCTGTAAAGGCTGAAATCATTGATATGATGCACGGCGCGCCCGAAATGGTGCAGGGCACTGCAAAGGCCATTTACAAAGATGTTTCTTCCGTCCGGCTCGATAGCAAGCTACTCAAGACGCTGCACCCGGATGTATACGCAGAATGCAGCAGCAAAACCAGCTACAAGCGGTTTAGCGTGGTATAAGGGAGGTTATAAGATGATTGACGAAAAAAGATTTAGCTGTGCACTTGCTGCACTCGATAAAGCCGGACAGCGCCAAAAAACGGCAAAAGATAAAGCATATTATGACGGTATGTTGACCATGTTGCGAATTATCGTTTCTGACGGCTGGCAAAATGATGTTTTTGTGCGCCGGAGTGATAGCGGATCGCACTACATTTTCGACAAAACCGCCGAAGGGCGTATTTAAGGGGGTGCACGCATGATATCTTGTATCCTGTTTTTCTTCTGGTTCTTCAGCGCCTTATTTAAGGCGTCTAAGTAACGCCGATTGGACACTTTAACGGGGCTGCACCGCAAAGCAACCCCGCCCCAGCCCAAAAGGGCAAAAATATTTTTTGCAAGTCCTGTTTTTGGGGCTTGCAGTATGATATACTAGCAGCAGCAAGCCCATACAAAAAAGGAGCGTATAAAATGAAGGTCATTGAAGGTTTTAACGAATTTTTCCGCAAAATGTCAGCCGATGAAGAAAAGATTTTTGCATACCTCAGCAGACGCGGCGAAAATACCGCCGTTAAAATCGGCGACGCTGTATATTTTTATTGGGGTGATGATATCGGCCCACATCCCGCCTCCCGTTTTGACATATTCGACAGTTTAGAAAGCTATCAAAATTTTAATTTTACAGGCTACAAGAAAAAAGACCTTCCGACTACCGTCTATCATGTATCTTATGATGAGTGGTATAACCAGCTGACAAAATACGACGATGACGAAATGAAAGCATTTTTTGACCAATACAAAATTTAACTCACGCGCAACAATCCACCCCGCCCACGCTGGCGGGGCTTTTCTTTTGCCTTGCACCTGCTGAGGGTGCAGGGCTTTTTTTGTCCTCCTGCAATACAGCCACACACAAGCGTTTACAAAGGCCTTTATTCCGTCTATGCAACTATACCGCCCCCGGCTGGCCCTTTGGCATGTGGCAGTACACCAGCAAGGGCAAGATTCC
>ENA-ORLS01000031-ORLS01000031.1-human-gut-metagenome-genome-assembly--contig:-NODE-31-length-43281-cov-55.2594_pt1 | contig 43281 bp, 38 predicted proteins | sample MGYA00243073_ERZ508836 | MGnify/ENA primary metagenome ERZ508836 (study PRJEB26277, sample SAMN04329824) | human gut metagenome | biome: human-associated habitat | host: Homo sapiens | place: USA...
CCAAAGAACATTGAGTTTCTTCTTGATAGTGATATGTACCTCTGGATTCTCTCAATATAGTTGTTATCGAGAGCCGTATCACCTCTTTTGAAGATGTCACAAATGGCATTATATTCATTAAGGGCATAGCCGACCGCCTGCGCCAAGGTAGACTTGGGCAGCAAATCCTTCCTGGAAGATATTTCCTCCAGTTTCTCCAATAAATCCTGCAAAATGTCCGGTGCATATGACTGCCGATAGGCTAGATGGTCTTCAACGGTCCATCCATTTACCCCAACCTTATGTTTTTTGTCTTCTCGATAAAATCTGTTGAGGATATCTACGACCTCCTGAGCATCCTTGTCTTCCTTGCCGCAGTCGATGAAATCTCTCTTGACATGCTGCAGGCAGGCGATTCTCATAATGTCAGGATAAGCATCCGACTCCAGTTTCCGGTAAGGAGCATATGCATCACTCTGTATTGTACCTTTATAATCAGAGAATATGTTAAGTATGACCTGCTCAGAGCGTGATCCATCCTCATATACGAAGAAGACAAGTCCCAGTTTAGGCGCACTTACAGCCCAGAAGTAGCCTTTCTTCGAACCCTTGTCCGTAGGCTTTATCTTGGCTAACAGCACTTTATGGTATGTCTCGTCTGCCGAGACATAATCCTGCTGCAACACTACTTGGCAGATAGCCTTATAGAAGTTTTCCAGTACATCGGCACTTCTGGCAATCAGTTTGTTTGCCGTGGCTTTCCTTAACGTAAACCCATTGTCGGCAAAGTATTTGATGATTCGCTCTACCGGCATGGAATAGATGTATCGCATCTGCAGGAGTCCTGCTGCAAAGGAAGGTGAATAGGAAGAATTCAACAACAGAGCCGGCGGAGTTTTCCCCGGATACATGATACTTCCATCAGTATAAGTGTTGATGTGATACACGGTCTTGATGAATTTGATGGGTTCCATGCTGTAACGTATACAGGTACGAGTTCCGAAGAGACGCAACGTCTTCAAAAACTCTGCATCCATGACTGGATCTATCGTAACATGCACCTCTTCCATCTCGCAATGTATGTCACGCTTGGCACCATTGTTTTTGCGTTCCTTTCTCTTTTCGGCCTGCTCTGTTTTCTTCTTGTCAAATTCCTCCTGGGTCATCGAGGCTTGTGGATTCTTTTCCTGACGTTCGGACTTCTTGCCTGAAACGAGCTTGCCGAGTGCCTTGTTCTGACGATTCGCTTTGTCAATGGCGATTCCTTTCTGGACGAGTAATTCTTCTAATGACTTTATACGTTCAATGAGTTCGTTGACCTGTGTAGTCAACGAACTCACCGTAGCATTAGCTTGCTGAAGCTGTTCGTTTGCAAGCTGAAGCTGTTCCTTTAAAAGTACTATAATTTCGTCCTTTTTCATAGTGCAAAGGTACGAAAAAATATCGAGATATGCAAGTGTTTTCAGATATTTATTCTTATTATCTTGCTGATATACAATACGTTAAATATAGCATAGCAAAGCTATAAGTTAAGCCTCTTTCTATATTTCATGCTTTTTAGGCAAATTCCGCTCATGATGGCCGATAGTGTCCTGTACGGCATTTTGCATTGTTTGTTCTTGGGGTCAAAAAATGGCAATTCAAAGGTTCCTCGCTCCAGTCGCTTCTGATACAGCAAGAAACCGTCGCCATCCCATTTTAGCATTTTTACCTGCTGGCGATTCTTTGAGAAGAAGATGAAGACGGCACCACCGAGTGGCGGCAGCTCCATCTCCGTCCTCACAATCTGGTACAGGCCATTTATGCCCATGTTCATTCGGACATATCGCTGGCAGACGTAATACTGGGTGTTTTCGTTTAATCCAAACATAGCAAGTCCTCCTTCTCGTAAAGTTTCATCAGATGCATGACTGATTTGGCACTACCTTTCTTGATGGTGACTATCGTTCCATTGGGAAAGGTTAAGGTTATGCCGAAAAGATAATTTTCCGGGCAGACGGAATCGGATGGCATTTCCATGGGAAGGAACATCATCCCAGTGTCCTTGGCTGTTGCTTCGGAACATTCCTTACGGGCTTCGGCCTGAAGCAGACGAATCTGCTGTTTGGCTAACCTAACAGAATAACCTTTCTCTGACATCCATCTATGCATCGAGCGATGGTTTACATGCCGTTCCTTTAAAAAAGGAATCAAACTGGCTTTTGGATTATGATTCAAATGAATCTGGAAGGCATTCCATGCCCTCTCATAACGTTCTGTTGCTCTCATAATTGCGTTGCTTTTAAAATTATGGTGCAAAGGTAAGAACTTTTACGATAAAGGGCAAGGTATAAACGCGGAGCCGCTTACCTACAGTCATCAAGGGAAATGCCAGTGAGATTCAGGCATTGTACTCTCACCAGATAGGCATGCAGGGAGTGGATAGTCACCAGGAAACCTATGAGGTGAGAAACAGGCTAAGAAACTGGCTCAGCAACTTTCCTGTATCATAGTTGTAACTGGAGCCATAGACTTCATCACGGATGGCGAAAGAATGGCTTATGTTCATGAAGGACATCCCATGATGAGCAAGGTTACTGCAATGGGATGTACTGCCACTGGTATCGTTGGGGCATTCCTTGCTGTGAACTCCGATCCTCTGGAAGCATCTTTTCATGCCATGAAAGCCATGGGAATTGCCGGAGAAAGGACAGCTTCCCTGTCTAGAGGCAATGGTAGCATGATGATTAACTTCCTCGATGAACTCTACAATCTTATGGCTGATGACTAGGATTATCAGAATCAAGAGACGTTCCTTCATGAAAAGCTTCATTGCAATCAATCTCTTTGGCATAATTGTTACTTGCGAAGAGCTTTCTAAAGAAGAACTCAACCATGAGCTTATACATACGGCTCAAGCAAGGGAGTTGTTGTATATCCCATTCTACCTCTGGTACATCATAGAATGGTTTTTCTTATTTCTCAGATATCAGAATTGGATGTGGGCATATTACAACATCAGGTTTGAAAAGGAAGCCTATGCTCACCAAGAAGACCTGGAATATTTAAATCGAAGGAAACATTATTGCTATAGATGATATTACGTGGTGCCATAATCTTACTATTCCCCAGTTTTTTGGGGAATAGTTCTACACTTTTTCCCAAAATTCCACAGGGGCAATTTATGGCACACAAATTATAAGTCTCTGTATATCAAGCTTATCATCTTTTCTATTATCTTTTGGCATGCAGGTTGCAACCATGAATAGTGGGTTCGATAATGAGTCCCAAAACAGAGAAAATAACAATAAATAGTAACAATTTAAAATAGATAAGATTATGAAGAAGTTCGTTTTTGCAGCTATCGCAGCTATGGTAATGGTTTCAGTAAGTAACGTATTTGCATCAAGCAAAATGATGATAGATAATTCAGAAGTAGTTCCAGTTGACACTGTAGCACCTGAAACTCCAAAGGATTCAGCAGAGATCAGCACGCCTGTTTTGCCTCAGGCGGGTGCAGAGGATTCAACAGAGCAGGCGACTCCTGCAGAGACAACAGCAGAGTCTGTAGAAACAACCCAATCTGAGCAGCCAGCTGAGGTTCAGGAGACTCCACAGAAGAACGCCCAGCAGGAGTCAACAGAGATAGAACAGGCTGCTGTTTCAGAGTAACAAATATCTGATTTTCAATATAATTAAAACGCAGAGGTCTGCTGGCAGTAATGCCGGCAGATTTCTGCGTTTAATTTAATACATCTAATTATTCTTAAAAAAACTTGATAACCCATCTTATAATGAAGTAAATTATGTATTTTTGTATATCATAATTAAGATTAAAGCTATGACAAAGAATACAATGGCAAACAAACTTCCAAGGAAGTTGATTCAAAAGATGGAAATCGTGGGTGAGCAGATTAAGCTTGCCAGATTACGGCGCAACCTGAGCATGGCACAAGTTGCAGAAAGGGCAACATGCTCGGAAGTTACACTTTGCAAGGTAGAGAAGGGATTACCAACGGTCTCCATCGGAATTTACCTTCGTGTACTCTATGCTCTTCAGCTGGATGATGACATCTTGCTCCTGGCAAAGGATGACAAACTTGGAAGGGCATTGCAGGATATGGGACTGAAGAATCGTCAACGAGCATCTAAAAAGGAATAGGAATGGAACGACTCTTTGTTTTCGCTGATTTTAACTGGCTCGGCAAAGGGGAGCTGGTAGGGGAGTTGTGCTATGAAAAATTGCGCGGCTCTGGCAGTTATGCATTTAAGTTTGATGAGAATTGGCTTAAGGTTCATGCCGGAATTAAGCTTTCGGAAGACATCAACAATTACCCAGGCATGCAATATACCCAGCCAGGAAGTGATATTTTCGGATGTTTTTCTGATGCTTTGCCAGATAGGTGGGGACGTACCTTGCTCAAAAGAAGAGAACAGATACAGGCCGCTGAAGAAAAAAGAGCAGTCAGACCTCTTTCCTCATTCGATTACCTCATGGGCATCGATGACTCCTCCAGAATGGGTGGATTTAGGTTTAAGAAGGAAATGGAAGGTGATTATATCAATGTGTCTCCATCTCTCAAGATACCCCCATTAACAGAGATTAGAGAATTGGTTCATGCCAGTCAAGAAGTAGAGAGATCTGAAGAGAATGATGTTTTGCCTGAGAAAAAATGGATAGCGCAGCTCATCCAACCTGGTACTTCATTGGGTGGCGCAAGACCTAAAGCAGGCGTATTGGATGAAAAAGGTAATCTATGCATCGCGAAGTTTCCTTCTCGAAAAGATGACTATGACGCAGGACTTTGGGAGCACTTTTCTCACCTGCTAGCTCAAAAGGCTGGTATCCTGGTAGCTCAAACCAGGGTGTTGGGAGGATTGGGAAAATATCACACACTCCTGTCTAAACGCTTTGACCGAACTGCAGAAGCTAAGAGAATCCATTTTGCGTCATCCATGTCTCTGCTAGGATTAAAGGATGGTGAAAATGCACAAGGTGGTTATCTCGATATTGTTGATTTCATACTCCAAGGTTGCTGCGACGTAGAGAAAAATCTTCTGGAACTCTACCGAAGGGTTGTCTTCAACATCTGCATTGGAAATTCTGATGACCACTTCAGAAACCATGGCTTTCTGCTCACACCAAAGGGCTGGACTCTATCACCAGCCTATGATATGAATCCTACCCTTAATGAATATCAGAGTCTTCTGATAAATGAATCTTCAAACAAGGCAGACATCAATATTCTGCTTGATTCATCTGAAAGCTACATGATTAAGAGGGAGAAAGCTGAAATCATCATCCAAGAGGTTCAAGCAGCAGTTAGTCAATGGGAAAGTTTAGCTACTCTGCTTCAAATCCCAGCTAGAGAGATGGCTATGTTTAAAAAAAGGTTTAAGCTTAATCTATAATATAATGAAGTATCGAACCTATTTGCTTCATTATATTATGGGTTATCCTGCAGTCTCTATCATGTCGATGATGGTATAGATTGGCAAGATATCCAATGCAAGTTGGGTGTTAAAATGGTAAGAAAGGAGATTATTTATGTCACAAAAGAAGATTTTCAGATGCCAGGATTGTGGGTACGAGACAGAAGTATATGAGGGACGTGGCTTCATGGGACAGCATATCGAAGCCATGTCTTGTCCTGGCTGCAGAAACATAGTACCTCTTGTGGTGGGTGGAGTAATTGGTGATGCTGCATCTAGTTTTAATTCTCTTGTAGGAAGGCTATGTCTAAGATGTGGTTCTGACAGGATTCACAGGTGGGATATGCATACTTGCCCAAAGTGCGGGAGCAAGATGCAACCCACTGGCGAAGAAGAGTTTTGGACATGAAAATTCTAGCCTTTATAGGAAAAAGAAATTCCTTTTCAAACTTGTTTTTCTATCCAGGTCATAAGTACCGCCACTGCATATTGCTGTTCTTCTTCTGTCAACTGTCTTCCGGTAGGTATATGATGCCATTTGAAGAAACAACCACGGCAGCAGCAGCCGGTAGCATGCTGGGCAATGAATACAGGATGACCTCTCATCGGTGTCTGCTTGCCGTCATTGGGAATCACTGCTGGAGCAAGACGTTTGGCAACGAAATCCTCCGCATGCTTACGGATGGTAGCCAATCCCTTTTCTGCAATATATTCCTTATCCTTCTTCGAGAGATGGAAACGGCTGCGGAAAGCTGACCCGGAAAGTCTTTCAAACAGATCTGTCAAATCATACTCTTTGTCTGAAGAAGTATGGTTTTCTTTACTGTCTGAGGAGACAGAGTCTTTCTGATGATCCTCTATCTCCTCAGGAAACAAATTGAGTTCTACATATTTGGCTTGGTTTCCTTTTGAATCTTTTTTCATTTTTATGAGTCTCCTATATATATGAATCTCCTATATATTTAATGGATACTAGCTGGCTGCTGCGGTGGGCAGAATACCTGATTCTCTGCAGCTTGAGATTTCTATTTCTTTTCTTCTTGTTCCATTTTTAATACTCTCTTATACAATTATTTAAAATCAAAGTCTTTCATTTACTTTGCGTTTTCATCAGTTTCTTCAACGCTTCTCTTCTGGGTATTCGGCAAGAATCCTGCTATGATGCCGAGCAATGGCAGGAAGGCACTCACCTGGAAGATAAACTCAATACTGGTCTTGTCGGCTAACCAGCCGAAGAACGCTGAACCAAGTCCTCCCAGTCCGAACATCAGGCCGAAGAAAATGCCTGCTATCAATCCCACTTTATCTGGCATCAGGTCGGTGGCATATACCACGATGGAAGAGAAAGCCGAGGCAATGATCAATCCTGACAGGAAGGTAAAGATGATGGTCCACGTGAAGTTGACGAAAGGCATGGCGATGGCGAAAGGTGCTGCTCCCAGAATGGAGAACCAGATGACATACTTTCTGCCAAACTTGTCACCTAGCATTCCTCCTGCCACCGTACCTATAGCAAAGGCGGCAAGGAATACGAAGAGGCACAGCTGCGAGGTCTGTACCGATACGCCGAACTTATCCATCAGGAAGAAGGTGAAGTAACTCGTAATGCATGCCGTATAGAAATACTTGGAGAACACGAGCATGATGAGGATAAACAGAGCCCAATACTTCACCCTTTTAGAGATATGGGTATTAAGAAGGGGCTGTTTCTGGGGATGGTTCACCACGTAAGTCAGTCGTGCCTTATACCAGACTCCCAATCTTACCATGATGATGGCGGCAAGCAAGGCTGCAAGGGCAAACCAGGAAATGGCATGCTGTCCGAAAGGCAGGATGATGATGGCTGCCAGCAGTGGTCCTACTGCCGAACCGCCATTGCCACCCACCTGGAAGATGGATTGTGCCAGACTCTTCTTACCTCCCGATGCCATCTGTGCCACTCTCGAAGCCGTGGGATGAAACACAGACGAACCCAGACCTATGACACTTACAGCCAGAAGAATCAGAAAATAATTCTCGGCGAAAGCCAGCAGGAGCAGGCCCACCAATGTGAAACACATGCCGATGGAGAGGGCATAGGGACGGGGATGCTTATCGGCATAGAGTCCTGTGAAAGGTTGCAGGATAGAAGATGTCATCTGGAAAACCAGCGTGATGATGCCTATCTGTGCAAACGAGAAGTCGAACTTATCCTTCACAATCGGATAGATGGAAGGGATAATCGACTGAATCATATCGTTCAGGAAATGGGAAATGCTACAGATGATGAGCATGGAATACACCGTACCCTCTACCATCGTAGGATTTCCCTTGATTTTACTGCCTATTGACTTGATGTTCATTTCTTTTATTTTTTGTCTTTTTTATTTTCTTATTTGAAAATCAACATTATGTTGTTTTTGTTCTGCTTCAATCTCTAATAACCTTCTCTTTGCATCCAATCCTCCGGCAAAACCTGTAAGGAGATGATTGCTTCCGATAACACGATGGCAGGGAATGAAAATGCTGATGCCATTAGCTCCGATGGCACCTGCCACGGCTCTTGTGCCATTGGGGTTACCCATACTTATGGCTATTTCCTTATAGCTCCTTGTTTCTCCGTAGGGGATGTTGAGCAATGCACCCCATACTTTTTTCTGAAAATCGGTTCCTATAGGGTGCAACGGAATATCGAATGTCCTGCGGCTGCCGGTGAAATATTCATTCAGCTGCTTCTTGGACAGTTCCAGGATAGGGGATGTTTCTATCTTGAACACTGCCTTCATATACCGCGAAAGCCGAAGCTTATTGCGCTCTGAACATGGCATTTCATTCCAATCACAAAGGCACAATTCATCGTCCACCGATGCCAGGATGATTTCTCCACAAGGCGAACTGTAATATTGGATACTTACTTGCTGCATTATATCAGACACGATTGAACAGATTCTTATTTTTCATACAGTTCTATCGGCAAACCATCTGGGTCACTGAAGAATACAAATCGCTTGCCTGTATATTCATCTGTACGGATGGGTTCATGAGCGATACCTTTATTGTCAAGTTCATCTATAGCCACCGAAAGCTCATCCACCTCAAAAGCAAGATGACGCAGTCCAGCTGCTTCCGGATAAGAAGGACGTGCAGGTGGGTTAGGGAAAGAGAACAGTTCTATGACATACGTGTCACCAAGAAAGCAGTCTGCCTTCCAGGAGTCGCGTCCTTCACGATAGTTTTCACTTACAATCTTCATTCCGAGCACATCTGTATAGAAATGCTTGGATTTCTCATAGTCGGAGCAAATCACGGCTACATGATGGATTTTGTTAAGTTTCATAGGATATTGTTTTATTGTTAATCAATGATTTATCAACTACAAATGCTTTATTTACCTCTCTGATATTTTGCTGAAAATTACTTCTCAGAATTTCTTCGTTCTCAGATGGCAATAAGGCTCACCATCTGTTTTTTCATAATAATGCTGGTGGTAGGCCTCACCAATGTAGAATGTCTCCTCTGGCAGGAGCAAGGTATTGACCTCGTCACCCTTACTACGGAGAAGTTCCGTCACATGTTCGGCTGTCTGCTTCTGAGATTCATTACGATAGAAGATACAGCTGCGGTATTGTGGCCTCAAATCAGGACCAACACCATCGGTCTGTGCCGGGTCGTGAATCTCGAAGAAGAGTTTACATAAGCTCTCATATGAAACCTGTTGGGGATTGAACTCCACGATGACGGCCTCTACGTGGTGCGTCTTGTGCCCTCGTACATCGGCATAGGAAGGAAAAGCCTCTTTGTCGCCGGTATATCCTGCCAGGGTATTGAGTACACCGGGCTGTTTCTGAAACTGATGTTGCGCGCCCCAGAAACATCCGCAGGCAAAGATGCCAACCTCTATACTGCAGTCTTCAGGCGCATGATAGATGTCAACCTGAGAGCATTTTTCGATGGCTGCCTTTATCATTTCCAGTGCCTTGCCATGTTTCTTCTGAAGGTCTGGGTAGGCCTTACCTCTCTGAAAGTTATGTTGGAGGTCATTGTACTTTACTTGAAGTGCAATGGGATTTTGAGAATCGATAATGCTCTGCACATAATCGAAATAATCAGTTCCCGGCTGATGTGTAAGGATGCGAAGGGCATTCACTACACCTGTGGGAATACCTTCATGAAGCAAATCCTCAAAGGAGTAGGAGGTATCTTCTACCACATCATGCAGAAAGCCTGTCATCTTTTCCTCGTCTGCATGGCCCATCAAGCCCACTGTGAGTGGATGAAGAATAACAGGATAGCCATCGCGATCAAGTTGACCGGCATGGGCTGACGTTGCTATACGGAGTGCTATATCAATTGGATTCATTGTTAATTATGTCATTCTATGTTTATAATCTTGTCGTATCTCTTGCCTTGCTAGTCCTGGAATGATTACCACCCTTCATGGAGCAAGAATCATATATCTATCGATTCGCCCTCATGTGCTATCTTCCAAAACGGAATTTGCACAGCATCGGTAAACTCTTTCATACGCCAGGCGCTTTTGAAACCACTTGCCACAAAATGCATTGGGACAAACAGACCTGTCTGGAATTGCTCTATGAACTGTCTTGCACCACGGGTATAGCCATTACCTATGCGGCCATCTACAGGAAACAGCACAACATCAAAACTATCAGTCATTTTTCTGATGTCCTTGAGTTCACCCAAATATTGCTTCTCGTCTTTTTGAGGGTCTATCTCGCCAAACTCAAAGCTCCAGATGGTTCCACCCTGATAGTCGGAAGTCAAGAACCTGGCGTACCAATTATTCAGATCGCCTGCATGAAAGATACGCTTGTCTGCAACTTCTACTATCCAAGACACACCGCTATCATTACTACCGGCTGCAACTATCTTTATATTTTTGTCGCACCATGATTTTCCCTTTACCATCAAGACGTCAGCTTCGTCCTTTTGGCATCTGTTATGTCTGAAGATATCCTTGGAGAGTATATAGGTAAAAGAGGTATGAGGGTAGCACTGGCGCCATGAAAAGATTTCCCGAGAGAAGTGATCTTCATGGAAATGACTTACAAGTACATACACAGGCTTACCCTTGGACAGAATCACCGGCATACAATCGGCGGGATCCATCCAATAATCGAAGACCAATACGCAGGATTGGGTCTCCACTGCAAAACCACTATGAAAGATATATGTCAATTTCATGATTCTCATTCTGATTTACGATTGAATCTTTGAATTCTTTCTTGGACGATTTGAAATAGGTATGTTTCAACTTACCGTCCAAAACCGATAGCTTTTCTCATATCCTACTATATTAAAACGGTTTGACGAATCTCATATTTAACCTCCATGCCAAGGATATCCATGATTTTTTCAACCGTCGATAGGGAAGGGTTGCCTTTACCGCTCTCTATTTTCTTGATGGTAGAAATGGCTATCTCAGACATGTCAGCGAGGTCTTGCTGGGTTATCCCCAAGGCCTTACGCTGCAATTTCATTACTTCTTGAATTTTCATACCAAGTAGTGTATTATATTGTACTTTTCCTGCAAAGTTAACAAAAGAATCTAGATTACGCAAGAAAAGGTATAATATATTATTCTTTTTATAAAAAATTATAAGTTTCTGAGATTTTTCTTGGTTTTTTGCCTTTGAATATTGTTTTTTTCTTAACTTTGCATGCACAATTCATTATAGAAATCATGACTATAGAAGAAGCTATCAAACAAAGACATAGTGTACGAAAGTACATACACAAACCTCTTTCAACTGAGGTAGTTAGAGCACTTGAAGAAAAAATCTTGGAGTGCAACAAAGAGGGTGGCCTTCACATACAACTGGTTACCCAAGAAACCAAGGCATTCTCCGGCATTATGTCATATGGAAAATTCCATGGCGTGGAGAACTATCTTGTAATGGCTGGGCAAAAAGCTGACAATCTTGATGAGCGTATTGGCTATTATGGCGAACAGCTTGTGCTGCTTGCCCAAGCTCTAGGACTCAATACCTGCTGGGCAGGATTAAGCTATCGCAAGGTGAATGGAGCCTACAAGATTGAAAAAGGGGAGAAGTTGACATGCATGATTGCCTTGGGATACGGAGAGTCACAAGGGGTTAGTCACAAAATCAAGACCATGGAACAGGTGAGCAATGCAACCAGCAACTCTCCTTCATGGTTCCGAAAGGGCGTGGAAGCAGCTCTTCTTGCTCCCACTGCCATCAATCAGCAGAAGTTCTCATTCTTCCTGCAAGACCAGAAAGGTACAAAAGTTGGTTGTAAACCCAAAGTTATTGCCAAGAGAGGCTTCTCAATGGTAGGATATACCAAGATGGACCTCGGCATTGCCAAGCTTCACTTTGAAATAGGAGCAGGAAAGGAAAACTTTAAGTGGGTGGTAAAGAAAGGATGAGAGACTTCACGGAAATATGGCAACTTCAAGATACCATCATTACAGCAGTCAACGCATGCGGTTATGGTGTCTGGGATTTGCACGCTACCAGTTGGGGATTTCATCTGGAGTTAACAGAGCATTTGGATGATGCAGAAATCTGCAATATCTGCAATCAACTTCCGCTTTCTGGAGATTATGAAGGAGAAGGCATAAATGGTTCTATTCTAAGTTTGTACAACTACTGATTATTGATGTTCAAAAAATAAAAGATAGATTATTATGCAGATATTATAGGCAAATGCAAAAATCATGTTTGATAAGGCAGACAGGAAGCCTATCTCCGTGCCACTCTTCCAATCAGTTGCCAATGTCTTGGCCGAAGAAATGGCAAGGATGAATGTAGAGGAATTGGCTAGGCAACTGGATTGCAGCAGCAAGATTTTTTTCATCCTCTTTCGGGAACTTGCTTTCACCCCCACTTTCATTATAAGAGGTCTTATGGTAAATAGAATGTTTGCAGTACACCCTATTGAGAAGAATCACTATATCCTAATTTCCGCAACACTATAATTTAATATTTTTTATAAGCACCTGAGCAACAAAAAGTTGCTCAGGATTTTGCCATGTCAGAAATTTCACTTATCTTAGTGTTGCAAAATAAAAACAATCTTCGTGGTGGCAAGGAACGCATCTTCGATGACATGAACAATGGCTTTGGCTGGAATCGATTGCCAAAATCGTTCATGGCACAGAATACTGTATTCCTGCTTATGACAGCTCTCATCAGAAACTTCTACAAAGCTATTATGCAGAGATTGAAAACCCGTGAATTTGGATTGCGTGCCACCTGCAGGATCAAGACCTTTGTTTTCAAGTTCATCTCTGTTCCTGCGAAATGGATTAAGACATCACGTAGGCATGTATTGAACATTTACTCAGACAACAATGCTTATGCCTTATTCCCATTGAAAAGAGTGGTATACAGGTTCATGCGCATCCAGTTCACCAATACACTTCCTACATCGAAGACGATATTCTTGTATCTACTCATTGCTATCTGATTCTTTAAACATTCACATAGAAAAATTCAGGCTGCTTAGGTTCCGAATACGCTTTCTCGAATTTCCAGCTGACAGCCTTATACAGCAGGCCACCGAAAAGTCGGGCTTGCTCAGGACAGACCACGACACAGCGTCCGCAAGAGATGCATTTCTTTTCGTTGGTCTTGTAGGGTTCCCCCATAGTGATGGCTCCGACAGGGCACATTTTCACACAGGCATGGCAGGATGTACATTTTCCCTTACTTCCTTCTGGATGCAGAGGAATAGGCTTGGTATCACGATAAGGGCGATTTCCATTTACCATCAGTCGGCTGACTGCTGACATCTTTGGTATCTGGAGTAGAAGTTCCCTACTCTTTGAAGCAAAATCATGGAGTTTCTCCATATCATCCGCATTAGGTCTTCCTTCTGCTATCTTGGGAAATATAGAATGCTGGGCTATGACGGCTGCTGCTGAGAGCAACTTGAAGCCGTGGGATTCCATCAGATCCTTCAGTTCTATGAGCGTATCATCATATGCTCTGTTTCCATAGACTGATACGATGATGGCTGGGGTATTGTTTCCAAGAAAACGTCTCAAAGAGCGAACTGCCATTTCCGGGACTCTACCAGCATAGGAAGGTACGCCCACTATCAGCAGATCGCCATCACTTCCCAGCGAGACATCATCCTTCAGCACGTCTGAGGTAATGTCATACTCAATGACAGGCTTCTGAAACTGGGATGCTATCTCACGAACGATACGTTTGGTGGAGAAAGTGGCACTAAAATAGGCCAAATGGATATTCTTCATGTTCATAATGTCTTTGTTTTCTTTTTGTTGGGTGCAAAGTTACTATTTTTAGGCGAAACCAGCGAGTGATTTCTAGAATTTTGTTATCTTTGCAGAAGATTGTGTGTCCTGAGACAGAATGAAGTCTGATATTGGCTATATTTGATAAATTTCTGTCGTAACTTCTAAAGAGATGGTGGCAGCCCCACCGCATTCGGCATGCAGGTGCTGATTGCAAACCACTTTGTGCTGCTCTGATGGAAACAGATGGGTAGTGAACGACAATTGAAAGCCTTCCGTAAGGTTGGTAAGTTATGTGTCAAGGAGATGAACGCAAGTGAACCATTGATGACGCATCGTTAGCAAAGTTAGCAAGTCACATCAGAACTAAGGTCTATTCTTCATCTTGGGATAATGGCAGAGGAAACCTGTTTACTGTCTGCTGGGTGTGCGGTGTAGAGATGGCATGAACTTGACATGGGCTCTTTGGAGGAACAGGAGAAATAGACATGGAATGCTAAGGGAAAATGCTGAGAGCCGTGACACGCAAGGCAGAAAGTACTGATGTCCATGTCTGTGGCGGACTACCTCGTAGTAGTGCTGAAGTTTCTGTAATGGGGATGGAGCGAAGGGGGTAGCGTGCTTAGCCAAATTTAAAGTCCAACTTAAGAAATTGAGGATGAAACAATGAACGAGGCAAAACCTTTTGTAATAGACAAGCGATTGGTGTGGGAAGCTTACCACAAGGTGAAGGAAAACAAGGGCAGTGCGGGTATCGATAAGGTTGACCAGAAGACATTTGACAAAGAAATGTCCAAGAACCTTTATAAGATATGGAATCGCATGAGTTCTGGATGCTACTTTCCCAAAGCGGTAAAGCTGGTAGAAATACCCAAATCCAATGGCGGTACTCGCCCTCTGGGCATACCGGCGATTGAATATAGAATAGCGCAGCAGGTAGTAGTATCAGTACTGACTCCCATACTCGAACCTATCTTCAAGGAAGATTCCTACGGCTATCGTCCAGGCAAGGGAGCGCATCAAGCCATAGCCAAGGCTAAGGAGCGCTGTTATGTGACTCCCTGGGTGCTTGATATGGACATAAGTAAGTTCTTTGACACAATCAATCATGAATTGTTGATGAAGGCTATCCGCAAGCATACAGAGGAGAAATGGGTACTTCTATACATTGAGCGGTGGCTCAAGGTTCCCTATCAGACATCGAAAGGTGAAGTGATAGAGCGAACGATGGGAGTTCCCCAAGGTTCTGTGATAGGTCCGGTTTTGGCAAACTTGTTCCTTCATTACGTCTTTGACGAATGGATGTTGCGTAACTATCCAACGATTCCGTTTGAGCGTTATGCAGATGACACCATCTGCCACTGCGTATCGGAGAAGCAAGCCCGGTTCTTGAAAGCTGTTCTAATGAAACGCTTTGAAGAATGTGGATTGAAACTGAATGAGGAGAAGACAAAGATAGTCTATTGTAAGGATAGCAATCGAAGAGGTGACTCGGAGCATACTTCCTTTGACTTTCTAGGCTTTACCTTCAGACCTAGAGGTGCAAGAAACAGAAAGACGGGTCAAAACTTTACTGCTTTTCTCCCTGCAATAAGCAATAAGTCGATGAAGAGGATTAAAGAAGCCGTAAGGGCTTGGAAACTGAATCGTAAGACTTTTGCTTGTCTGCTAGACATAAGCACTGAAGTTGATACGCAGATTAGTGGATGGATGAACTACTTTGTACCCTATCCACGTCTAGATTAATAAAGAATATAAACTAAGAAACAAAAGAGTTAAGTACGAAGAGCCGTGTGATGGGAGACTGTCAAGCACGGTTCCGAGAGAAGGGTGGGTGAAGTTCCCTCCACTTACTCGACTGCTGCACTCGGCATCATATTGACGAGGATTTTTGAAATAACAAAGGAATATAAAATGATAGATACAAGACTGAAAGTTTTCAGAAGTGTGGCTACACTCCTGAGTTTCACTAAGGCTGCCAACGAACTGTTCATCAGTCAGCCTGCCATCAGCAAGCACATACAAGAGCTTGAAAAGGAATATGGGGTGCAACTGTTCGACAGAATCGGCAATCGCATCCAGCTCACCCGTGCCGGACAACTTATGCTTGACCATGCCTGCAAGATTATCGATGCCTATCAGAATCTCGATTTCGACATGAAGAAGCTCACAGAGAAATCAGGTGGCGAACTGCGCATCGGAGCCAGTACCACCATCTCACAATATGTTCTCCCCGAACTGATTGCTGAATTCAGGAAACTATACCCCGACATTCGTATTACCCTGCTCAGCGGAAATTCTCATGAGATAGAGGATGCGCTTGCTGCAGGAAGGATAGATCTGGGTATGGTGGAAGGCATCAAGCGGCAGCCCACCTTTAAATACACTCCTTTCATGAAAGATGAGCTGGTGGCGTTCGTACATTGTTCCAATCCCCTAGCCCAGCAAGATGAGATTTCTTTGAATCTTCTCAGGCAGACACCGATTGTACTGCGTGAATTAGGTTCCGGAACCTTGGATGTCATCCAAAAAGCCCTGCAGGAAAACGGCATTGCTCTTTCTGATCTGAACATTGAGATGAATCTGGGAACCACAGAGGGCATCAAGCATTTCGTGGAACATTCCTTAAGCATGGGTATCATCAGCATAAGAGCCATCTACAGGAGTATCTATGAACAAGTATTCAAGGTTCTGGAAATTGAGAATCTGAAGATGGAACGAGAATTTCTATTTGTTGAGAAGAGGGGCGAGACCGCTAAACTCCAGCAGACATTCAAGAGATTTATAACTAAAGATTATAACGTATAGTTATTATGTATATACAACATCTCATGATTTTTCGTACCTTTGCACCCGCTTTTCAAAAGCGAATAACCGACAAAAAAAGAAAAATATGAGATTATCAGAACAAAGGAGCAGTATGCTGCATGGCGTATTGCTCATCGCGCTCTTCGCATGCGCTGCTTTCTACATCGGTGGCATGGACTGTGTGAAAGCTCTTTCGTTTAGCCCCATGGTAGTGGGCATCATCATTGGTATGCTCTATGCCAATAGTTTACGTAACAACCTGCCTGACACCTGGGTACCGGGCATCAAGTTTTGCAGCAAGCGAATCCTCCGCACAGGCATCATCCTTTATGGTTTCAAGCTCACCTTCCAGGATGTGATGGCTGTGGGCTTCTCTGCCATCGTAATGGATGCCATCATCGTATGCGGCACCATCGGTTTGGGAATCCTGGTGGGAAGACTCCTGAAAATTGACCGCAGCATCGCACTGCTCACCGCTTGCGGAAGTGCCATCTGTGGAGCTGCTGCAGTATTGGGTATAGATGGGGCCATTCGTCCGAAGCCTTACAAGACGGCAGTAGCCGTAGCCACCGTAGTCATCTTTGGAACATTATCCATGTTCCTCTACCCTATTCTCTACAGGGCTGGCATCTTTGACCTATCACCAGATATGATGGGACTCTTTACGGGTTCCACCGTTCATGAAGTAGCCCATGTGGTAGGTGCAGCCAATGCCATGGGAGCCGAGGTGAGCAACAATGCCATCATTGTGAAGATGATAAGGGTGATGATGCTGGTACCGGTATTACTGGTGATTGCATGGACCGTTGCAAGGGATGTTGCCCAAAGAGATAATCTGGAAAATGCTGATACCAACAAGCCTAAAATCAGCATTCCATGGTTTGCCATTCTCTTCCTGGTAGTGATCGGATTCAATTCTCTTGATTTGCTTCCGGAAAGCATAGTGGATTGGATTAACCAACTGGACACCTTCCTCCTGACCATGTCCATGGCAGCATTGGGAGCCGAAACAAGCTTTGACAAATTCAAGAAAGCTGGCATTAAGCCTTTCCTCTTGGCTGCCATTCTTTATTGCTGGCTCATTGGAGGTGGATATTGTCTGGTGAAGTTTGCCATTCCTTACTTACAATAATAGTATCACATATATGATACTGTCAAAACTGAATATCCATGTGAAATATTGAACGATTCACATGGATATTTTTATTCGTTAACGTCTTTACTTTCTTCTTCTCCAAGGAATTTCAACCGTAGGCTCGTAAGCTTTCAAGCCTTCATCACCTGTAAAGCTTTCAACTTCATATCCTAAATCTGTATAATATTTTACCACATCAACAATAGAAGCATCGCCTAAAGCTTGCCCTCCTATAACAGTGATCTTCCACTTCTCTGCCAACTTTTTAAAGTTTTCAGGATTCCACAAACTGCTTTGTTCAGTAAATGCAGCCCATGGTGATTTCTCATCAGCAGAATCAATCATGATTTGAGCAAATTCCTCACCTAATGACATTCTGTCTCCTGAAGAATGAGCTATATGATTTTCTGTCTCAATGATCGTTGCCAGTGGCAGGATAAAGGTTGTTCCTTTCTTCTTTTCTTTCTCTATTTTCTCAGAGACCTTCTCGTATGTAACCAAGGCATTGCTTGGACCACAAGTTTCCTTTCCTGATACTTTGAGCCAAACGTAAAGTACACTCGTATCAATCACCAATACCTTTCTCATTATATTTTATCGTTAACCATCATTCTACCAATTGTTCCTGAAGCCATCAATTTGGTTAGATTCTCTTTTTCTTCCAAGAGATTGACATGACTATCACCATTCTCATCACGGGTAACATAGCTGACAAACGGAATCATCTTGTTGCCTAACTCATCTAACAAAACTGGATTATGCGCCGTACAGAGCACATCAACCTGGCGCTGTCGTGACAAGTCCTTCAACATATCAACCAACTTCTTAGCACGAGAAGGATGCAAGCCATTATCCACCTCTTCGATAAGCAATAAACTATGAGGTGCAACCGCCAAAAGAGCTACGACAATCGCTATAAAACGAAGCGTACCATCACTCATACCTCTTGCATCAACAGGTTGTTCGGGATTCCAATCCTCATAACAATAAAGCATGGCATCCGACTTAATCAGGCCAACAGGCTCAGATATCACCTTGTTAATATCACGCTCAGGAAGTGGTCGAACATAGCTAGACACCAGTGCTTCCACCTTCTTCTTTTCCTCAGGTGCCAATGCACATAAAACGCCAGCTACATTACTACCATCAGACTTCAACTCTTTTGAAATCTTGCAGTAATCACGCATCTTAGCAGGAACAGGATCAAGAATGATGATGCTACTATACTTGCCCAAATTGCGGTGAGTTAATAGACCGTGACCTGAATGTAGCAAAAAATATACTTGATGAAGGTTTAAGAAATATATCGGCAGGAACTGTCGATTACACCGATGGAGAGGGCGTAAGACTTGCTTGCAAGCATTCCTTGATGAAGTCGGAATCCTACAAGTCTTTAGCTTGTGGGTAGTTCAATTAATGTTAGCGGATAATAGTATCCGTTTTCAGCCTGTAAAAGTACAAAAATAAGATACTACGTCACAAATTACTCAATAATTTGCCACAAAAGTACAAATTTTCAGTGCATCCTATCTGCACAGTACTAAAAAAGCCACCAGTTTTACTGATGGCTCACCGATTTAAGAAATAAACTAATCAATTTACTATCCGTTGTATTCCAAACATTATGATTGTTCTAAATACTACAACTCCATCCTGTACCATATAAATGCCTGTTATGAACCAGGTACTGATGAAGCTATCAGAACTTCCTTGCCAGTTTCTCTGCCTCTACCGGCTTATTGGTAGTAATGAAATCAACATTCATTTCAATGAGCTTCTTGATGATAACATCATCATCAGAAGTCCATCCATTTACCTTCAATCCCAATTCATGAGCTTCTTTAATCCACTCAGGATGCTTGAAAAGTATCTTATAACTATAATCAATACCTTGATAACCAAGTTTCTTCACTTCAGCTGGTGTATAATTGCCATTAACATAATAAATAACAGCATTAGAATCCAACTGACGAACCAATGCACAAGCTGCAGAACTGAAAGAGATATACTCCACCTGTTTGGTCAAGCCCATACGATTCACCATCTCCACCGTTTTGCGAGTAAGACGATCTTCGTCGCACTGTAAAGGTTGTCTTTTGATTTCAAGAATCAGTTTTATTGCAGGATGATTCTTCAACTCATTTAAATATTGCTCTAAGGTTGATACTTCTTCTCCATTTTTTAGAAGTTGTATTTTCAAATCAGCATACTTTGAATCAGCAATGATCAAATCATTGATTTTCGGGTCATGGTTGACAATGATAACACTGTCAGCAGTGATATGCACATCACATTCAGAACCGTAAACCTTGGCATCTGCAGCCTTACGCAAAGAAGCTATCGAGTTTTGGGCCGAACCTTTCGTATCCCAATACCCACGATGTGCTATTATCTGAGTCTTAACTTTTGGATTTGAAATCAGAACAGTTTGCTCATATTTCTCTCCAAAACGATTGGTGAATACCACCGTAATACTCTTGGCATCAGAAGAAGGCAAGGCTCTAAACAGATGCCCGGTAGCAGTAAGACCTTCCTTATGTCCTTTGCTCGCAGCATAGGCTTCATCTACATCAACAAACTTCTCCATCTCACCCATGGCTTGTCCGTCCTGCAGCCATTCAACCTTGCAGCTTGGATCCCAATCCCAAACATTTACCACTACATATTGAGGCTGACTCAACATATTACCTTTACCATAAACACGCATCTGATAATCAATGCTATGACCTGTGGATTTATAATGCCATTTCAGCTGATTCCCATCCACATCCATCACCAGATAACCATTAGGCGCTCCACAGCGATTAACCTGACTCTTCCACCAGGCACCACAGGCGGCACCAATATTGTGTTCCAAAAGTTGAGCATCCATGACATTGTTCTGGAAATAATGAGTATGACCAGTCAAGACATGTACCTGATAATCCTTTAGGGCATCGGCCAACTCCTCTGCATTGCGAACATTGCCCTCACCCTCTGTGCTATTCCAAACAGCCGCATGCATATTGAGGAAGACCAAAGAGCCCTTCGGTACAAAACTCAAATCATGCTTCAGCCAGTCTAAATCAGCATCCGTAATAGCCTCTATATACTTCTTGTGACCCACGTAATTTATATTCTTCAACGTAACTACGTGTACTTTACCTATGTTGTAGGAATAATTGACAGGTCCGAAAAAACGGTGATAATATTGCTCTCCATATACAGGTGTACCAAGTGTCATATTATGCAAATCCTGATAACGCTTGTCGAAATCATGATTGCCTATACATTGGAAGGTAGTCATTTTGATGCCATCAAATGAGGCGGCATATTCACCATACAGGTTCATACTGTCAAATACTAAATCTCCCAAGGTATTGGCCACTACCTCTCTCTCTCGGCTCAGGGTATCCACATAGCCCTTCAAATCGCGGATAGATTCCTGCTTCCAACGCTTCATGTCATGCTCATTCTTTACCTGAGGATCAGAGATGGCAATATAATAAAACTTATCAGATAACTTTTTCCTCTTCTCCAAAATGAAATCATGTCGGCTGTGATCTTTTACAAGTTCATCCACGCGAACGTAAAAGCCTTTAGCAAGGCTCTTCTGGCAGGGAAGCACATAGGATGAAGGAGTGGATATACTGACGAACTTGCAGACATTGGTATCAGTAGGCAATGTCCATTCTCCAAGAGAATTGGTTTGCACAAAACTTCGGCCATTGTTTACAACCACCCCGGCAATCCCCTTACCCTTGATGTCTTTTACCTTACCGGAAAAAACAAAAGAAGAAGCTTGTTGGGCAGCCATACCCAATGGCATGGCCCCAATAGACGCTAACAACAGAATTTTACTCAGATTTTTATTCATCACGCTAAAAACTAAACATTTATCAATTTAATATGGTCAAAGAAAGCCAAAGCCTCTTCTGCAGTATTGGCATCACCGGCAGCCTCCTCCAAGGCTGCAGTATCACTCTCCAGGCAGATGATGTTGGCACAATCCAGTACATGACTCATGATTCGAATTGCCTCCTCTTTGGTCATATGCTGCGACTTATAGCTCTTCTTTACATATTTGTTAACACGCTCCACGGCCTTGAAGACAGCCGGCTTTCTAAATTCTGTTCCTGAAGAACTCAACCCCACCTCTACCTCATAGGTGTGGGTATAGTTACAGAGGAAAGTATTCCATTTCTTGGTAATCTCACCACCTAAGAAATGCTCTTCATCAAAAGCTGGCTTGACATTGGGAATCTCCCCACCATATACTTCGAGCGTAAACTCTTTCTTGTCCTGTGCAGCCATGTGGGCAATAGTACCCATCAGAAGCGCTGCAATCAAAAATAGTCTTACTTTCATTTTTTCAATCCTTTCATTAAACATCTAATCAATTATAATTCTGGTCTCTTCTGCCAGATCAGTCGGGTATTGAAATCATCACCACCCATCGATTTCACAGCCTCCAAATAATGTTCACGATTCATACGTTGCAAGATAGCTGGGTATTTGAAACGATATGGCATATGCAATGAAGCATCTACACCTGGACCTTTCGGTACATCAGGATAACCGGTACGATTATACTCAAACCATTGCTGGAAATCAATAAAGAAGAGTGCATAGAACTTCTGTTCCATGATGCGGCGAAGCGTTCCATCATACGCTGCCTTCCCGTTATCAAAATACCCGTCAGGAACCTCAACTCCCCATTGCGTAATAGCTGCAGCAACAGCTTTTTCATAGAGCTGCTTGGCATCATCAGAGATAAGACCGCGTTGTGCCAACTCTGTCTTGATGAAGAGTACCTCTGCATAGGTGAGACACTGTATATCCTGTGGCGCTGTGGCCAGATTTGCCGCATTTGGAGAAGAAGCAGTAAATGTAGGCTCCACATCATAACCACTAGGCAAACCGATAAAGGAAGTAACCTCTTGACCGGTTTGAGGATCCTTATTGGTAGCCTGAGTTGCAAACACTTCCAGACGAGGATCCTTCCAATCCTGAAGACGATCGATGAAAAATGCAGAAAGTGACTTGTAGGCAGAAAGGTCTGATGGACGTGTCATTGGAGCTTCATCAGGAGCAATTCCTGAGATATGTACCTTAGCATTGTCATCATTCGATTCAAAAACCGGATAAGTAGTAGGATCTGCCAACATCTTCTTCAACTCTGCCTTGGCCAAATCACCCAATTCCTTGGAATCTATGACACGCAGCAAAGCGCGCAAACGCAAGGAGTTGGTAAACTTCTTCCATTTCAGGATGCCCTGCAAGTCAGAACCGCTGCTGCAATACATCTTGTCACCATTGGTATTGAACTGCAAACCTTTTTTGAGATTATATATGCTGTTCGCCACATCCAAGCTGTCGATGATAAACCTGTAGACATCAGTCTGAGACTCAAACTTTGGATAGTAGAGCTGTTCCTCACCACGGCATGATTCCTGTACAGGAATATCACCGAAGGCATCTGTCGTGTTCTCAAATATCCAGCATCTGAGGGTCAATGCAATTGCCTGATAGTTCGGATCTCCCACTTTCACGGCTTCGTCATAGATGGCCTTGGCATTGGTATTCCATTTGTAATAATTGGTCCAGACGCCATCACCTGCCGTATCACTGATGTTGAACCAGCCCACACCGCTGGTGGAGTTTGTTGTTACAAGGCACTGCATCAACTGGAAGGTCCAGCTATTGTATCGGGTCCAGGTGTAAGTGCCCATACCATAAATGAGAGGATCCAAAAAACTTCCAGCATTAGCAGTATTCATACGGGTTGGATCCACATTGGTTTCGTCCATTGATTCGCATGCCGAGGTCATCAGCATGAAAGGAACGGTCATCAGCGTCATTATATTTCTAAAAATCTTTTTCATCGATTCTTTCTTTTTTTGTTCATTACATCTTATTCTTAACTAGAAATCAACTTTGAGATTAACACCCCAGGAACGACTGGTAGGAAGAGTACCCACCTCTACACCTGGTACAAATGTATTGCCATCAAGTGAGGTTGTCTCCGGGTCATACATTGGATAACTGGTAATGCAAAGCAGATTGCGCCCATATATGCCCACTGAAGCATTGTTGATGAAAGTATTCTTCAACCAAGATTTTGGCAACTGATAATCCAGACGAACCTCGCGAAGCTTGAGATAAGTGGTACTGAAAGTATTGGTTTCCACATTACCAATGCGGTAATACTCCTTATAATATGACTCCAGGGTGACAAGTTTCTGATTCGGACTATAAGTACCATCTCCGTTATCAACCACACCCGGTGCTATGCAATACACACCAGCTACAGGAGTAATCTTCTGCTTTTCAAAGAGCTTCAGAACATCAGGGTCCGCAATATCCAGGTAGAGACTGGTTCCAGGCTTTCTACCATTCAAGGTCTCAGCCAGGTGACCCTGTTCGCACATCTTGTGATGTGACTGAGAATAGGTCATACCTCCAACCTTTCCATCCCATTGCATGGAGAATGACCAGTTCTTGAATCGCAAAGAGGTATTGAACGCACCCTCCCAGTCTGGTAAGGCACATGCCACATATTCAATCTCAGAAGGACGAGCAGGAAAACCGGCAGAAGTGATAATCACCTCACCCTTAGCATTACGCTTGAGTTTGTAGCCCCAGATATCTCCCGTGGTTCCACCTTTAGTGCCGATGATACTTACATTGCCACTCACATAAGAACCGAGAATCTGACGCTCATCAGCAAATTCAGAAAGTGATTCTATCTTGTTCTTATTGGTTGACCAGGTAGCGGTCATATCCCACTGCCAATCTCTATTCCTGATAGGAGTACCACGGAGTACGATCTCCACACCTCTGTTGCTGACACATCCCGAATTGATGGTACCCTTGGTGTATCCAGTAGTAGGATCAAAGGGAGCATTGAGAATCTGATTCTTGGTGCGATTATAATAATAGGTCACATCCAATCCCAAACGGCTGCCAAATGCTTTGAAATCCAATCCTCCTTCCCAGTTGGTAGACATCTCGGGCTTGAAGTCGGCATTATAAAGTGTACCTGGCTTAACCAAAGAACCCGAGAAATCACTAGTTGTATAGTAAGGTGATGTCTTGTAAGGCTGAGTATCATTACCCACCTGTGCCCAAGAAGCGCGCACTTTCAGCAGATTCACCCACTTTGGCATTTTCATCATGCTATTCAACACACCACTCAGACTCACAGAAGGATAGAAGAAAGAACGATTCTTGCGCGGCAAGGTAGATGACCAGTCATTGCGCCCTGTTATATCCAGGAACAACATCTCCTGATAAGCCAGATTAGCCATGAAATAAAGCGAGTTCACACGCTTCTTGCGAATAGTGGTATCAACCAATGGATTTGAAACTCCATTGGCCAAACTATATACACCAGGCGTATTCAAACCGGTAACAGAAGCTGACAACAAATCATAATACGACTGCATCATGTTACCACCCGCTGAAGCATTCACGTTGAGTCCATTCTCGAAACTGTTATGGTAAGATAAAAGTACATCAGAGTTAACCTCATAGTCAAAGATGTTCTGCTTCTTGAAGAAACCGGTAGGGAAAGCCTTGTCATCCCATGGTCTGTGCTGCTCCTGCTGCTGAGCCGTAGCCTGTAAACCAGAACGCAACTGCAAATCAAGGAAACGATTGATGGTAAAATTGGCAGAAATATTACCATTGAAACTATGCTTCTTTGCAGGGTTGGTTGCCTCGTAAAGCAAAATATACGGATTAGGCAGATAACTGGAGAATGGACGTATCTGCTTGATATTCTCCTTACCCTTGTACCACATTGGCTTAAACCAATCGAGGTTGAAGTTAGGATTCATGAATATCAGGAAATAGCTTAAGGAGTTAGAGTTATAGGTAAGCTGAGGAGTATTCTCCACATCTCTGTAAGTATAACTCATACGTGCATTGATCTTCACACGCTTGGAAATCTGTTGTGATCCGGCGAAAGCTGCAGTCAAGCGCTGATAGCCAGAGTTAGGCAAAATCCATTCACTCTTACTATGAGTCAAAGAGATACGCATATTGCCTGTACCGTTATTACCAGTCAAGGCCAGGGAGTTGGTCATCGTATGCCCCGTTTGGAACAATCCGGAGTGATTGTCTTTATAGGCTCTCCAAGGAGTGGCCACATCAGCACGACCTTCTTTCTCCGGGTCATATTGATAGAACATCTGGCCATCAAACTTCGCACCAAAAGCTGAGCTTGTACCACTGGTGCTAGCCAAACCATCATCACCTGCACCATAGGAGTAATAAGGTTGTCCAGCCCACTCTGTCCCCTTAGAACCGATGTTCTTGGCTACACCCTGTCCGAATTCATACTGATAATCAGGAAAGTGAGCAGCCTGTTCCCAGGAATTATTGAAATTATAACTGATACCTAATCCCTTCTTGGCTTTCTTACCAGACTTGGTGGTAACCATAATGACACCATTAGCAGCTCTTGAACCATAGAGAGCAGAGGCAGACGCTCCCTTCAATACCTGAATGCTCTCAATGTCATCCGGATTTAAATCAGAGAATCCATTACCAAAGTCAATCGAACCTTCGGAGTTGCCACCGGCACCATAAGAGCCACCAGGATTATTCATAGGGCTGGAAAGTGGCACACCATCCACAACGATAAGTGCGCCATTTCCGTCCATATTCATGGAAACGTTGCCACGAAGATTAATCTGGGTTGATGACAGGGGACCACCGGCTGAAATGACATTCAAACCTGCCACCTGTCCCTGCAAAGCTTGAGACCAGTTGGCAGGCATCGTTGCCGTAATTTCAGAACCAGATACGGTTTGGGTAGCATATCCGAGACTTTTTTCCTCACGCTTGATTCCCAAAGCGGTAACCACTACATTATTCAGTTCTATAGGATCGTCGCTGAACTTCGACTTCTGTATTTTTTTACCATTTACAGAACTTTTCTTTTCAATAGTCTTGCTGCTATCCTGTGCAACTTGACCATACATGCTTCCTGCAGTACAGCATAATGTGAGCGCGAAGAAACAATGCTTCATACGTTGCTTTTTCATTTACTACCTTATTTATAGAGAATTCATAACTAACAATTTCTGGTGCAAAGGTAGGACTATGATATTACGTATTGAGGTCAATGAGGATACATTCTATTTACTTTCTTGTTGCCAAAGAATTACAAACAAAGCTAACTTCCACATATACAACTGATTGCAAAAAATTGGAGCAAACTAAAGACAACAGTTTTCAAAACTCAGCCAAAGGAAGAATGCTTTGATGCCTTTACTCCATTACCTGTTGCTGTCTTCCTCTAACCTGTGATACCGTTCATATACATCAAGAGCATACTCCTGCCTGAGCAGTTCACCCCGATGAAGCCCTTCAACCACCTCTGCCGTAAGTCCACAATCACTGAAATCAACAAGATAAGTACAAAGCAACTTGTTGATGATAGGAATGAGATCCTTTGCTCCTAAGCTGCAAGCTAAATCAATGGCCGCAGCCACCACGTAACCATCACAACAGTCAGCGGTTTCCAATCTGCCATCATAGAAGACGAGCATGTCCTTCACCCACGCTGTCGCCTGTTCCTTCAAGGCAGGATTCTTTTCAACATAAAACTCCACATATTCATAAACGTTCATGCGGCAGTAATGGTCAAGCTTTGGCGTTTTCAGGAATTTCGTGAATTCAGAGAAAGGATCCGGATTCAACTTGTAGAGGGTTGGGGCAAAGAGATAATTGGTCGCCAGCCAGCTCAACTGATCTAAGAAATCACTTTCAAACTTCAATACATCCATCAGAAGACGGAAAGATTCCATGTTACCCACCTCTGCAAGAAGGATGATGCTATGACGTATGGCAGCAAACAGTTCCCCTGTCGCTTTCAAATGCTGGTATTTGCCCAAGCCATACCTGATTATGTTCTCCAAGTCCTGACGCAACTCCTCATGATCTATAGTCAGCAAGAGATCGATGATGTGATCCGGCAGGATCCATTTATAGGCATGAAAAGTCAGATACGACATCACTTCGGGATGCAGCAGCTTGATATGAGTTGGATATGATGGCAATTCGTAGCCATACACTTCCTCATGGATTTCATATTCACAACCCTGAAATTCCTCTTCATGCCAATCCCATCCACCAATATATGCCGTACTATCTCCTACTCGGAACTTGAAGTTTCTGCCAAGATGTTCCTGCATGGTAGAAAGATAACAAGATACCTCCAACCTGTCTTCTGCAAGCAGATAATGCATACCATTCAAGCCCCATTGATATTCAATGAGAGGAACGTTGTCATCATCTTCTTCCAGGATATATTGAGTAATGTCCCATGCATCAACAGGTTCAATGCCGGCTTCCTCAGCAAATTCAATGGAACCATAGATCAGATTGTGAGCCACCTCATATGGTATCTCCACCATCCTGTCATTCTCTTTATCCGAGTAGTACTCAACAATTTCTGCCAACTTTCTGGGTGATACGTTGAAGAAATATCTGGTTCCTATCAGACCCCTGCACAACTTGTCGATGCAGAAATCCGCACATGTTACAGTTCCCTTTGGGTGAATACGTGTCACGATGACCATAATTTCATCGGCATCTTTCCAGTTGGCATAAGTATAGCATTTGCCAAGAGGAAGCATACGGGCTTTCTCCTTGATATATTTCTCCGGACTCATCGGCTGAGCACCAGATTTATTGTTCTTTTTCCCCATTCGTTTTAAATTTATCTTATCTATCAATTTTTCCAGTAAACAAAAGTATTGAACACCTGTCGGCGGGAAGCCTAAACTTCTCTCATTTGAACATAAAGGAAAAACATCTGATCAGGAATAGAACGTTAGTTTACCTTATGTCAAATCCTAGAGACTATTATCAATGAAAGAATCCAATTCTTTACACTGCTTATAGTACGTATACACTTCCTTTATAGAACAAATTTTTGACATCATATAGGCAGGAAAGAAATGGGGCGTGAAGGTAGATGGTAAAGTTATCGTGCCACCCCTCTACTGCAGTATAGCGCAACCTGTTGGTGCCTATTGCGCCTTTGAACAGATACCCAAACATTGGGGCATTATGACATTGAAAGGAAAAGTGATTGTTGATGCCAAATATGAGAAGGTGGAGATTCGTGACAATGGAATCGCCGTGGTAACAGGCATCACGGGAAAAACACAGACAATCAAACTTTTAAAGGTAAAAGAGTAAAAAAAGTAAAAGGGTAAAAAGGATTTTTGCTTTTTGAAATGACAATGAAGAAGATCAATGCTGTAAGCATGCAATAAAGCAATAGACAAATAGCGCAATACCTATATAGATATAAAAGTTAAGGGCGTTCTATCCTTTAGGAAGGAGCGCCCTTTTCTTATCATCTGACAGGAATCCCTGTCTTGTTACACACATATCAATGCGAGAAAAATGATATATATAAATTATTGTCACAAAAACAACATATCCGATAGCAAAATGTCATTTTAAGGCTAAAAACAAGTGGTTGACCCATATCAAGAAAAACATATTGCAATGATATTTCTCGGCAAAAGATGCCGTTATTCGATAAAAAAGTGTTAACTTTGCACTCGCATTTAAGGAATAACAAATAATAAATTTTAAAAAGGTTAATAATTATGATGACTATTTTTACAATGGCTTTCGCCGCAGTTATGTTTTCAGGTATGGTTCTTTGCATGGGCATGTTCTTGAAACACGTAGTAGACTCAATTCCAGAAATGGCTAACATGAGCCATTCTGTTAGCTTGAGCAAGTAAGAATAGAACACTACGATATACATATATATATGAATCACTTTAGAAATAGAGAGAGATTTATATAACGATGGGGCGGGTTTCTTTTACGGAACTCGCCCCATCTTGCTTAATATTCCATCGAGAAGGTGATACCTCTTCGCATCATATCCTTCACAGTTGGCTTCAGTCTTGTCAGGAAGCCCTCCCATGAACGGTTCTTCTGGAAACTCCATCTTGCCTCTTCCACAAGAGACACCCATTCTTCCTCTACTCCTCCACAAGCCCATGAAAACTCATCACCATTCGCCCAATTCTGAGCAAGGATATACAGAAAGAACGACTCCTCTATGTTCAAACCATCAGCTTTCTCCGTCACATACGCACTAGCCGCCTTCTCTATTAGATAAGCCATGACCTTGAGCTTACCGCCGGCAGAAATCCAAACAATCGGAGAAAAAAGCAAGGAAACATCAGTACAGCTTAAGACAAAATAAAAAAAGCCATTGCCTAAGATCCAACAATCTCAGCCAATGGCCAACCCTATCTCTTAGCAGACATTTTACTTAAATGCCTGAATATACTGCTTTAAAGCATCACGTAATATCTCTTCACAACTCTTTTTTGTCTTAATCTTAGTGAGTATAAGCTGCTCATAGTCTTCATCAGACAAATAAGTCTGAACACCATGCATAGTGGCTCTTTTCTCTGCAAGAGACATCTTCTGTTTCTTAACAACAGGCTGTTCATTACCAGGACGTACTGCCTGATTCATATTACTAAACGCTGCGCGAAAATCCTTTCCTGCCATAATTCAAAATATTTATAGATTAAACAATTCTTTAATTACTAAAGAGTAGTCATTTGCTGCTGTACAATAAGGTGAAAATAAGAACAGGTCAGTCAGCTCTGTCTGCGCTTCATTTACCTTGATGCAACGTCGAATACCATGCGACAAGACCTTATCACCATATATATCTTTAAGAAAACCCAGCGCCTGACGGACAATGCGAGGTCTCTCATCCAGCATTACAGGTAACAGACCTAATAATTCAAGATCTTTATTCAAGGCAAATCTGCCATTCTTTACCTCATTCAATGCTCCAAGAATGGCAGCCAAACCATTCACAGAAAGTCCTTCCATCTGAACTGGTATAAGCAAATGACTGGCAACAACCATAGCATTGTAAGTTGACTGAGACAATGCTGGAGGGCAATCAATGAAGATATAGTCAAAGAAATCTATAGGATCAGTGATACCTTCACCGGTAAAATCAATGCAAGGACTGCTGATGCAAGCTCCTAACACTTGACGAGGATATCCGGTATTCTGAAGGAAAGGATCAACATCCTGCATTTTTGCAGAACCTAGAACATAATACGCACCTATCTTAGACTTGTATATAGGAAGACCCTTACAAGCAATCATAGAATCAAAAACAGTAGCACAACCTTCTGGAGCATGGTTCAAAAGGGTTAAGTTACACTGAGGATCCAAGTCTATCTCAAGAATTCTTAGATTCTTATCCTTTCGGAGCATACCAGCTGCAAGATTTTGCACTGTAGTCGTTTTACCAACGCCATCCTTATTATTGACGATAGCCAAGATCATTTTCAGTCTATTTTCCATATCTTTGACCAAGAAAAATTCCATGAAATAATAATTTTTTATAAAAAGAATATTATATTGGACCTTTTCTTGCGTAATCTGGATATTTTAGTTACCTTTGCACGAAAAGCACTACTTGGCATGAAAATTCAAGAAGTAATGAAATGATTTGTGTTCTTCAGCGACCAGATGTCATCGAAGAAACGGATGAAAACGCAAAGTAAATGAAAGACTAAAATGATAAGAGAATATTAACAAATGGAACAAGAAGAAAAGAAACAGAAATCTCAAGCTGTAGAGAATCAGGCATCCTGCTCGCCTCTGCAGCCAGTTGAACCACATCCTTTTATTTCTGTCATACCGCTGGCAGTACTTATCACCCTCATCGTCCTGGTTGTCAAAATCTTCCCTGATGATGCCCTGGCTGGTGCCTCTCAGGTGGCTCTCATGATAGCCACAGCCGTTTGTGTAGCACTCGGTATGGGCATCTATAGGATGAAATGGAATATCTTTGAAGAGATGATCAAAAAGACCGTGGGCGATGCCGGAGTATCTATCCTGATCCTGCTGCTCATCGGAATGATGTCAGCTACCTGGATGATCAGTGGTGTGGTACCCACATTGATATATTATGGTGTACAGATCATGTCGCCAACCTTTTTCCTTCCCTGCGCATGCATCATCTCCAGCATCATCTCTGTGATGACGGGAACCTCATGGACCACTATTGCCACCATCGGTATTGCTCTGATGGGAATCGGTGATGCCCTGGGAATACCAGCCCCCTACACCGCTGGAGCTATTATCTCCGGTGCCTATTTCGGGGATAAACTCTCGCCAATGAGCGATACCACCGTCCTTGCTTCGAGTATAGCCGGAGCGGATCTCTTCTCACATATCCGCTATATGCTCTATACTACCATACCAAGCATCCTGCTCTCGCTGGTACTCTATCTCATCATCGGACTCTGTTATGATTCCAAGCCAGTGGATATCAGCCAGTATCTCACCGGTCTGAGTCATGGTTTCAATATCTCCTTGCTTACGATGCTGGTTCCGGCTTTTACAGGATGGCTCATCTACCGCAAGACTCCATCTCTCATCACACTTCTTCTTTCAGCCCTTTCAGCATGCATCTGTGCCCTCATTCTCCAGCCGGAAGTACTTGTAGGGATAGCAGGTGAAGACTGCATCTCTGCCAAAAGCCTCTTTGAAGGAATCATGACCACCTGCTATACCCATACCCAGGTAGATTGCGGTATGGCTAACATCAATGATCTCGTAGCCACCCGAGGCATGGCTGGCATGCTCAATACCATCTGGCTCATCCTCTGTGCCATGTGTTTCGGTTCATGTATGGTAGCCAGCGGCATGCTCCACGCCATTACCCACATGCTCCTGAAAAGCATCCACAGCACCGTATCACTTGTCTGCAGCACCGTGACATCAGGCGTCTTGCTCAATCTCGTTATGGGTGACCAGTTCCTGAGCATTATTATGAATGCATCTATCTATAAGGATGAATATGCCGAACGAGGCTATCGTCCGGAACTCTTGAGCCGAAGTACAGAGGATAGCGCTACCGTAACGAGCGTGCTGGTTCCATGGACAGCCTGCGGTATGACGCAGAGTACGGTTCTTGGTATCCCGACACTTGTCTATCTCCCCTTCTGCTTCTTCAATATCATCAGTCCTTTGATGAGTTGTCTGGTTGCCATCCTTGGCTTCGTACTCAATCCACAACCCAAGGAAAACAAAGCATCTGCAGCGGAAGAGACTGATATCCATTAATATTAATAGGAGATTCATTGATTCCCAATGACGGCAAGCAGACGCCGATAATCATGTGCTTTATGATGTGTGTACGCAAACAGTTTGCATAAAGCGTGCAATCGTTTGCACAAAAAAATGTAACCTTTTTGAAACTTTTTCTTGCTTCGTATTGGATTTTCTCTTAAGTTTGCAGCCGAAAATAGATGCCAACTAACAACAGAAGGCTAAGTTTAATATAAACGAAACCAAATATAAAAGTAAAGATATGATGAAGCAAACATTCATAAAATCAGCTATGTTGCTGCTGCTGATCCTTTCAATGGCAACGACGCGAGCGCAGGAGGTCGCTCTGAAGACCAACTTACTGGGATGGGCTTCCACATCTGCCAACGCCGGCATCGAAATCGGCACGGGCAAGAAAACAACCTTCCAACTCTTCGGTACCCTGAACCCCTGGAAGTTCTCGGGCGACAAGAAGATGAGATTCTGGAATGTTATGCCAGAATACAGATGGTACACCTGCCAGAAGTTTGGAGGCCATTTCTTCGGAATTCATGCCTTAGGCGGTGAATACAACATTAAAAACATTGACATGCCCTTCGGCATCCTGCCGAAAACTCTGGAGGGCAGGCACTATGAAGGCTGGTATGTAGGTGGAGGCCTCACCTACGGCTATCAGTGGCTACTCAATAAGCACCTCAATTTCGAAGGGTCTATCGGTTTGGGATATGCCTACAGTCCTTACAAGCTTTACGGACGATGCGAAAAATGTCTCGACAAAGACCACCGCAACTATGTGGGCCCTACAAAAGCCGCACTATCTCTCATATACGTGTTCTAAGAATTTAATTTAACTGTAGTTTTAAACTGACAATAAAAACACGTAATAACTAGACAGAATACAAAAAAAATAGGGAAATCATAATATGGATAAAATGAAGCTTTATGCGGTCATTTCGCCCCTCTGCATACTCCTTTCTCAGGGCATCATGCCTGCTCAGGCTCAACAGCTGGCAGGGGGTAAGATTCAGGTAGAAAGCGTCTTGGCACGCAAGAACGGCAACCGGATGGACGTTGCCTTCCGTATGAATCTGAACGATTTGAAGATGAAATCAGAGCAGCAGATTGTTTTCACACCGGTAATGGTAGGAACTGATTCTATCGCTCTCAACCCTATCATCATCCAGGGTAGAAACCAGGCTGTAAGATACCGCCGACTTGCCGACAGCAAGAAGAATCCGCAGGCACAGGTTCTTACCCGCAAGAACAAGACCAGTCAGCAGGTTTACTTCGCCCAGTCTGTTCCTTATCAAAAATGGATGAAGAAGTTCAAACTCTCGGTGAAAGAAGATCTCTGCGGATGCGGCAACCTGATAGAACAGGACAATACGCCGATTGCGGATATCGACCGTACACCGAAGATTACGAAGGATTTCTTTGTGCAGCCGAAGGCGGAAGCCAAGAAGGTGAGAGCCGAAAAGGGTGAAGCCTATCTCAGCTTTGTGGTTAACAAGAGTTATATTCTTGCCAACTTCCGTGAGAATGCTACTGAGCTGAAGAAGATTACTTCCACCATCGACCTGGTGAAGAACGACAAGAACGTTGAAATCACAGATATTGATATCCATGGTTTTGCTTCGCCTGATGGTTCGTATGCCAACAACAAGCGCCTTGCCAACGAGCGTGCAGCTGCCCTCCGTAAATATGTGAGCAGCCTCTACACCTTAAACTGCAAGCTCTTTACCTATCAGGCTACACCGGAAGACTGGGAAGGATTCAAGAAGAAGATCCAGGCTAGTCATCTGGCTGATAAGGAAGCAATTCTCGAGATAGCTAACTCCTCGCTGGCTCCCGACGATAAGGACCTGAAGATCAGAAAGCTCCATCCGGCTAGTTACCGCTACATCCTGGATCATATCTATCCTCGTCTCCGTCATAGCGACTATACGGTAACCTACACGGTTCGTCCGTTCAGCATCGAAGAAGCCAAGGAGATATTGAAGACCAAACCACAGCAGCTTTCTCTGCAGGAGATGTTCCTGGTGGCACAGACTTACGAGCCGGGTTCGCCAGAGTTTAACGAGGTATTCGACATTGCCGTCCGCCTCTTCCCAGATGATGAGACAGCGAATCTTAATGCCGCCTGCACCGATTTGCAGAAAGGTGATCTTACTTCTGCCGAAAAGCATCTTGCCAAGGCAGGCAACTCGAAAGAGGCAGAGCGTGTAAGAGATGTCTTCAAGCAGATAAAGGAATTGGAATAACAGAAAATTAGAGAATAACGATTATAAACAAGCTTAACTTTCAAAAATTATGAAGATTAAACATTTATTTGGCTTGGCTGTCATCGCAGCTATGACAGCAAGCTGTTCAAGCAATGAGGACCTGGGAACCGCAGGTCCAGGTACTGGTACTAATGAAACTGGTGTTGGTTATGCAACTTTCACCATCAACTTGCCTTCGGTAAGTGGAACTCGTGCTGTAGATGCTGGTGGTGCCGAAATGAATGAAGGCACAGCAAATGAGTATGCTGTAAAAAGCGCAACTGCCCTTATTTTCCAGAAGTATGGTTCAGATGAAGGCTCTTGCAAGTTTGTTGAGAGCGTAGATTTACCAACAGCTGCTGCAGATTGGACTGACGATACTACAGTTGGTATCACAACAACTAAAAAGCTGGTAGCAAAGCTTACTAATGTGGATACCAAGAATCAATATTATGTTTTGGTTTTGCTTAATAACAATAAAACTGGTGGAGTAAAGGTACCATTGCCTACTGTTGGTCAAAGTTATAATGAGTGGAACAGCCAAATTTTGACTCCTTCAGTAGACGATTTGGCGGCTGATAATGACTTCTATATGGCTAATGCTCCGTTGAAAGGAACTGCCTCACCAACAACTTTGGTTACTATTAATAAAGAAAATATTTATTCTTCCAAGGAAAAAGCAGAGGCAGGAACTAGTGCCGCAACAGTTTATGTAGAGCGTGGTGTAGCGAAGATGTCTGTTACTGATCCTGCTACAAAAACAGTTATAGACAAGGCAACAAATAATCCTACAAAGAGTACAGTAGAATTCAACAATTGGGCTTTGGATATCACAAACAAGAAGACATACGCTGTTCATAATATTGATGGCTTGAGCACAGATTTCCCTGCCATTTGGACTACTCCTCGTTTCATAGGTACTAACAGCCGTGTTTATTGGGGTAAGGATCCTAACTACAATTTGGATAATCTCAATAAAACAGATAAAGAGACAGAAAGAGAGGCAGAATTCAATTTCATCAAAGCTACAAGTGGAATCAACAAAACCTTCGCAGAGTCAGCATATTGCTTAGAGAACACCTTCAACTTGACAAACATGTATCAGGGTCAGACAACCCGCGTTATCTTCAAGGCAACATATACTCCTATGGATGATGCAGGCAATCCCCTTGCAGATAAAGATGGAACATTCTACACCATCGGTAATATGACAACTATCCTGAAAGAAGCAGACTTAGAGACTGCAGTTAATACTGCAGCAACTTCAGTTCTCCCAGGTTGTACAGTTGTCTATACAAATCTCAAGCAAGAAGGATCTCATGTGATTACCTTGGCAGATATCAAGGATTCTACTGGTACAACTCTTGTTGCCGATCAAGTTTATAGTGGTAAGACAGGTACAGAAATCGTTAAAGAGATTAATGATAAACTCGGCTTGATTGTTGGAGCAGAACATGCAGAAGCGATGGTTGGTATCAATACATACGCACAGGGTGTTACATATTATATCGCTCGTGTTAAGCACTTCGGCTCATTGACTCCATGGAACTCAGGTGAATCTTATGGAACAGATAACGATAAGTATCTTGGCCGTTATGGTATGCTCCGTAACAACTGGTATGAATTGAATGTTGGCAACGTCTATGGCCCTGGCTACCCTGGTGTACCTCCAGTAGACCCAAATCAGCCAGATGATGAGAATGAGAAGTATCTTAGCGTCAGCGTAAAGATCCTTTCTTGGGCTAAGCGTTCAGACACAGTTGATTTGTAATCCATTACACATTATTATATATAGCTCAGCCGCTCTAGCGCTAAGGAGCGGCTGGCTATCTCGGAAGAATAAGAATCTATTTATACACTTTACTTTTTCATAAAACAGATAAGCATCATGGCAAACAAGAAGTTTAACAGTTGGATCAGGAATATATGCATGGGATGGGGCTTCATCATGGCCGGCAGCCTGCTAGCAAGCTGCAACGACTTGATGCACGACGACCTGCCTCCTTGTGACATGGGTGTTGACTTGCAGTTCAAGTACGACTACAACGTGCAGCGTGCCGACATGTTCAAAGATCATGTGGGCGGACTCTGCGTATTCGTATACGACGAGCAGGGCAACTTCATTGCTCGTCATGATGCCTATAACGATGCGACATCACAGCCGCTCAAGGACCCTAACTATGCCATGCGAATCAATCTGGAACCGGGCAAATACAGATTCGCAACCTTCGCCTTCCAAAAGAAATACGAAGATGCACTTGCGCAGCCAGGTGCCAAATTCCAGATAGCTCTGCCACAACAGGGTGACAACATCACCTCCCTCCATGCCCGTCTCGACCGCGAACAGGGCAAGGTAAACAACCAGAGCCAACCGCTTGATACACTCTGGCAGGGACTCAGCAACGAACTGGTTGAAGTAAAAGACCTGCAGGTTACACGCCATACCATCGGTCTGGTTCGAGATACCAAGCAGCTCACCATCAGCCTGCATCAGACCGACGAGCCTGCCAACATCAATGCCGATGACTTCAGTTATCAGATAACCAATGCCAACGGCGATATCAGTTACGACAACTCTCTCCTCCCCGACGAGGAGTTGACATATACCCCATACTACACCTGGACCACTGAGTTTAAGGATACCGAGGGCAATGTAAAGGAGCGCACCGCTCATGCCGCCCTCATGTTCTCCCGACTCATCTGGCATCCGGCAGAAGAAAACGACAAGAACGCCATCCTCACCATCACGAACAAGACTACTGGCGAAGAGGTGGCACGCATCAATCTTGCTGACTTTCTGGCTCAAGGCCGTGGCGCCTTCGAAGCCCGCCATTATTCAGAGCAGGAATTCCTGGACCGAGAGTACGACTACAAGCTCGACTTCTTCCTCCAGGGCAACCAGTGGAAGTATGTGCAGCTCAGCATTTCCATCCTGGATTGGAGCAAGCGCATCCAGCGTGTCGATTTCTAACCGTTTCAGGTGTCAGAGCCCCTTCCGGGCATTTAGCTCATAAGAGTATTTGACTTTAAAAATTAGAAACAATGAAAATACGAGATTTCATTTTAAGTTTAGTTAGTTGGTTTATATTGTTGGTTACAGTAAGTTGCTCTGACGAACTTGGAGGCGAGCGCACTCCCATTTCGTCAGAAAGCAACTTGCATGTACTCGTGCCAACCGTGCTCAGCAGCCGCGGCACCAATCCCGACGATGCTTCCGGCCTTCCTACCTATAATGCCACGGTAGATGAATGCCAGATCAACGACCTGACCCTCTATGCTTTTCCTATAGGAAATGAAGGCAAGCTCCTGAAAAAGACGCTCCCTGCCCCACTGGCTTCGATGATGCTGGAGCAGCATGTAGCTAACTATCAGCTCAATATCGAGCCGGGCACTTACCATATCTATGTGGTTGCCAATATGAACAAGGTGTTGAGTGGTCAGACTATCCAAACAGAAAAAGATCTCAAAAAAATAGTACTGAACTATTATGTAGCTGGAACAGAACCGGGAATGCCGGTTTCTACAAACATCCCGATGATTTATGAGCCAAAGGATGTGAACGGTAATATCATCGATACAAAAATAGAAAAAAGTGGTAAGAAATATACCACTGTGGCAGCTAACCTGAAGTTTACATGCGTAAAGGTTAAGCTCAACCTGCTTTTCGACCCTACTGCTGAAGGTTCTGCATTCAAAGGCAAGAGCTATCGCATCAAGGATATTCTGGCTCAAAAGCTTTCTCCTAGCACCACGCTGAGTTGGAATGGAGCATTTAGCAATTCTAATGTTAGCCAAAATTATGCCAACGGTTTTGAAAATGAAGTTTATGCAACTTCTTCTGAGGCAAGCAATAAGGGTGGTTATTATAAGGCGGGAGACTGGACAGAGAAAGCAGACAATGCCAATGTGAATAATAAGGACATCATCACCCTTGTTCAGGGTGCTACTCCTACAGCCGCTCCACAGAATGCCGCCGATAAGTGGCTTTTCCAAGGCACTTACTATCTGCCTGAGCGTTATATCGCCAATGCCTCTCAGCAGTCTACCCTCAAAGTTAATGGCTTTGTGAATGATAGCTTTGAGAACAACTATACGATTAAGCTGGGACATCGCCCAACTTCCACCGAAGTTCCGACCTTCCCTCGTGGCACCTATTATGAGATTATCGGCAATATCAAGAGTCTGGGAAACATGACTCTCGACTGTAATGTGAGCGTAAAGGACTGGACTCCTGTAACGATAGATGCCGACTTCAACCATACTACTTTGTGGGTAAGCAAGACGAAGGCGAGCGTAACATCTACCACGACAGACTCCATCGACTATGAGTCGAACGTAACGCTGACAGAGGCAGATTTCGGTTGCGATGAAAAGGTAACAACATCCAGTGGTGTGAAAGATGTGATTGTGTTGAGCAAGCTAGATGCAGTGAAGAATCATAGAATCACATTCAAAATCAACGAGGACATTAAGTTCTCCGACTATAATGAAAAGTACAAGGGTACGGCAAAGGTTTGGATTAAGGCTGGTAACATTAAGAAGTATCTCGATGTAACCTATGATGCCTCTCCTTATTTTGAGGTAAATCCACAGGAAGTAACCATCTATTGGGGTAGCGACAACAATACCAAAGTGGTACAGTTTAAGACCAACCTCGGCGGTTTGGCTTTCACCGGTAACACCTCTTCCAGCGTAGGTAATTCAACCATTCAGGCATCTTGCGATAAACCTGATACTTCAGAAGGAACCTTCAAGATTGTGGCAACCACTGACCCTGTTACCACGACTGTACATTACCTCACCGTGAAGCCAAAGAAACCTGCAGCAGGCTTCAACTTTGAGAAGAAAATCAAGGTAACGGTAAAGCCTGCAATGGGTAACTATCGTATCAACTTCCGTGCCATCAACGACCGCACACATTATAAAGGAGGTAACGGAACTGATAATTATGAGGGTACACTTGAAGAAAAGAAAGAGACTAATAATGTAACTGGAGAAAATACCAACTGGGCAGATGGATGGTATGATTTAAAGGATAAGGATATACCTAACCCAGACCATCATTATACCTATGTCTATACCCAGATTGGTGAGACAACCGGAACTGAAGCCAACTCTAAAGTTTGGAAATTTACAGAACACTGGCCTGGTAATAAAATGGTTGCGGATTATACGAATGTGGGTTGGTATTACGTGAACTTCAAAGAGAATGAGAAGTCGAAATATACAGAGAATGGTGCTATGGGAGTAAAGACCATCAAGCCTGGTGAAACATTGATTATATTCAGTAATAATGACAGGCCGAAACAAGGTTATACGCTTCATCGTTGCACTCACCACTTGGAGCCGGGTATTCCTCTCTTCGACTATGAGGATCGAGAGGGTTGGATTGTCTATGATCCAACATCAGATCCTACTTGGAACATATATGATGCCATGCCAACTATTGAGAACATCAACTTTACCATTTACACCAGATTCCCGACTTACGGATGGTTCAAGGTATATGGTGTCGCCAATGGCAAAAATGGTAATGACAGTAATAAAGAGCGCGAGTCTTTTACCATCTATGATACAGCGCATAAAAGTTGGTCATGCGATAAATTGAATAATGAATGGTATAAGACTGTGATTACTCTCAAGGCTGTTAAGGGAGACCACGAGAAGGACATCAGAATTATGAAAGATAATCAAATCTCTGACGACAAATCCATTCTCCTTTTCAATGGCAACAGCTATGAGAAGCATAATGACACAGGCTATTACGATGGCTCCTCTTGGCACGCTGGCACGCCATCTGATGTGGATTAAATAAGATTAGAATCAGATTTGAACACTGTTATAAATCAGTTTAAGCAATGAAGAAGATCAAACATTTAATGATATGGATTGGATTGCTCCTAAGCCTTGTTTCCTGCAAGGATACGATGGAGGCTATCGGACTCGGCGGGGATGAAATCCCTGCCGAGGGACTTGTCTTGAACCTTCAATTGACTAACTTCACCAAGCAACAGATTGGTACAAGAGCGGGGGCCTCGGAGACATTCAATTCGCTCTGCGCTGTGTTCTATGGAGATAAGGACAAATACTTAGGCAAGACAGATTGCGATTCTACCTTATCACAGCAGTCTGATGGCAGCTACAAGGTAAAGATAACCAATGTACCTGCTGGTACCAAGAATGTACATCTTGTAGCCAATACCAGCGACATGACGGAGAGCGAGGCACAAGACTTGCAGTCTCTCACTGCTGCTAAGAAGAGAGACCCTCAGCTTGATGCCCCTATCTGCTGGGGTAAAATTTCAATAGATAAACTTTTGGAAGCTAATCCTTCAGTGACGATGTTGCGCCAATGCGCCAAGATAAGTTTGGAGATAGACAATAGCATCCAGAGTAATTTCACTAATGCAGGCTTGTATGTCTATAACATGGCAACCAAGGCAGCCATAGCTCCTGCCAATTATATTGAGCCAACGACCGATGACTTGGCGGAATCTACCGATCTCAGAACGGACAACCCATTGGGCGGCGGTACCGCAACCACCGTGGCAGTAAATGAAACTTCTGCAGGCAAGGCAATGGTGATTATCAAGGCGAATTATAAGGATAGTGTAGGACATGCTAGAGAAGGATATTATAAGGTGGCACTCTACAAGGATGCCAACAAGACAACCCAATATGCCTTGCTCCGTAACCACCATTATACCATCAAGGTAACCAAGGTAAACGACTATGGCTTCTCTACGCTTGAAGAGGCTAAGAAGAGTCTGCCAGAGAATAGACTGGAAGTAGAGGTGCGGGACGATAATCCTGAAATCACCAGAATGATAGCTTGCAAAGACTATGAACTGGGAGTGAGCGATTATCAGGAGATAAATGCAAGCACAACAGAGGCTACCGTAACCATTGTTACTACCTTGCCAAAGGCAACGAGTAGTGATAGTGCGCTATATAGTGTCACGAAAAATGATTCTTGGATAACCGCTTGTCAGCAAGAGACCGTGAATGATATACCAGAGACAAGCAGATCTTCTAAAGGCAAGAAATATACCTTGAAGCTTACGCTTGAAAAGAATAACCAATCAGAGGAACCACGTACAGGAACCATCACCGTTACTTCTGGCGACCTTTCTCTGGATATAACCATCAAGCAGGCTGGTTTTGATTTTAGAAGAGAGGATCCTGCTAGAATCGTAACCATGCAGTATAATAACTTCACCGTAGCTGCCAACTATTTCAAATGGTTGGACACTGTGCAAGGCATCACTCCTGAAGAAATGCAAGGGGCTGTGAGAAATGATGGTTTGCATTTCTGCGTGGGAACAGCCGATATCACGTATCTTATCCCTAAACTTAATGGTGATAAGATTACTAAAAAGGATGATAAAATCAAAGTGGAAGAAGATAAAGGTAAGTGGAAGGTAAGCCTTGCCAATACTACGGTAAATGAAGATTTGTGGAAGTCTTCATTTACCATCACCAACCAGGCTGGCATCGAGATCACTTATCCTGTTTATCATACTGGTATCTTCCATAAGATAGATGAGAAATCCAAGGTATATAAGGATTATCAGTTGGCAGAAAACGGAGATAACGAGAAGAAGGTGAAGGGCTGGTTCTATTATGGTGTGGTAAAGGTAAAGGGAAAGAAGGCCGATGAAACCACCACTACTTATTATATGTTAGACCGCAACCTAGGTGCATCCAACAATGGTTACTATGCCCCAGATGTGGTGGCACTGGCAAAGAACAAGAAAGCCATTGGTGGCTATTTCTGTATCTCTGAAAAAAAGAGCACCAGCGATGTCACTCAGGATCTCTCCAGCACCTTGGCACCAACAGGCTATACCATTCCAACTGATGCCGTGTTCGAAGAATTAGTTAATGCAGGCAATCTGGAGGTGGTACCACAGTCCACATCGTTAGGAGAAACCTACAACTGCGTGCGTATCAAGACGGTGGATTCCGAGTTGCCATACATCTATCTGCCTATGGGTGGATTCTTGGATGGCGAGAGCCATAAGAACCCTATCCATGTAAATCTCTGGACCAAGACTTTGCTGTCAGGTACGCAGGGCTTCGGTACCAACAGTCCCGAATATGGTTTCTGGTATAGATACTTTGATGTTTACAACAAGAGGAAAGGATTATCCAATATGAGATTCGTGAGTGGTAGCAACGGCATGAACAATGGCCGCTACAAGGCGATGCCAATACGCCTGATTCTGAAATAAACATCAGATAAGTGATAAATACAATAACATCTTTTACTTATATATAATTAAAGTCACTGCTGTCCCGTTTAGAAATCATCGGGCCTGAAAAGGCTAGGATATAGCCAA
>ENA-ORLS01000077-ORLS01000077.1-human-gut-metagenome-genome-assembly--contig:-NODE-77-length-12266-cov-38.7885_pt1 | contig 12266 bp, 12 predicted proteins | sample MGYA00243073_ERZ508836 | MGnify/ENA primary metagenome ERZ508836 (study PRJEB26277, sample SAMN04329824) | human gut metagenome | biome: human-associated habitat | host: Homo sapiens | place: USA...
CCGATGGAGAACAATCCGAGGTCAGAGAGACGCACGCTCTTGCCGTCGAGAATCAACTCCTGCAGATGGTCGAGTGCATCCATCAGCACACCGTGGATAGTACCACGAGAGTAAGGCGAGCCGTGGTCGGAGATATGCGATACGAATCCCTCGAAGTCCACTTCGCGGTCGGTTACCGAAGTAGCATACCACTTCTTCTTACCTGCGTTTTCACCAGTCTGAGGTGTGCGCTGTACTTTACGATATTTCAATGTTCCTTTTACTTCCATGATCTTAAATTTTTAAAGGGTTAATAAAATATTGATTGTTAACTTTTGGGGGTGCGCTTTGTCAAGTGCAACCTTTCTTCGAACGACAGTGCAAAGATACTGCAATTTCCCGATACCACCAAATTTCAGCGTGTGATAAGGCGCGATTTTCAGCACGCTTTTAATCCGAAACCTGTTAAATGTTATAACTCACACTAAATTGGACTTTGGTTGAATATCAAGAAGTTAGGCGTTTGCCTTTATAATATAGGTAACAATATGGAAACGAGCGGACTTCTGCTCGTTTCTGTATTTTGCAATATGCAAAGAACGCCTTAATTCGGGGACAAAGATACGATATTTTTCTAAATCTCGCATAGCTTACAAGGAGAAAACCTTGGAAATTAGAACTTTTTACGTTAAAATCCATATTTGACAAGCAGATTTTGAAGAAAATATTTGGAGTTTCCAATAAAAAAGAGTATTTTTGCAGCAACAAATCCCACCACGCCTCTCAACGATGCGTACCACGGTGGGACTTCGCTTTTTATAAAGGGTATATGGATTACGACAAACAACCGATAAACGTAGATGAACAGGTTGCCTTGCTCCAGAACAGAGGGCTGGTGATAGAAGATATTGCAACTGCCAAATTGCAGCTTCGCAATATCAGTTATTTTCGTATTGCCAGTTACCTACGATATATGGAGGAAGACAGACAGTTTCATCATTATAAACTGGGTAGTACATTTGAACAAGCCATCGACCTTTATCTCTTTGACAAAGAACTTCGTCAACTTATATTCAAGGCAATTCAAGATATAGAGATTTCTCTTCGGACCAAAATGATTCAGATATTTTCCATGGAGCATGGCGCATTTTGGTTTATGGATGCATCATTGTTCAAGAATGCAGACTTTTATGAAGGCTGCCTTGACAATATCAAGAAAGAGGTATCTCGTTCAAATGAAGATTTCATCAAGGAGCATTCCGAGAAATATACTTTCCCTTCTCTCCCTCCTGTGTGGAAAACATTAGAGGTCGTTTCGTTTGGTACGCTTTCCAAATTATTTTGTCTGTTCAAGGACAATCGTCTCAAAAAGCAAGTGGCAAGAGAGTTTGGACTACCTCAATACACTTACTTGGAAAGTTGGATAAGGTGTATAACCGTGCTTCGCAATTGTTGTGCTCACCATGCCCGTATATGGAATAGGCGTTTTGCCTTGAAGCCACAATTGCCAAATCGGCTTCCACTTTTTTGGATTGCTCCAACCCAAAAGCCTATCAAACTTTACCATCAGTTATGCACCTTATTATATATGGAGCAAACTATAACTCCTTGTATGGATTTTAAAAGCTCTCTGCTCAGATTGTTCGCAGATTATCCCAATATTGATTTACATGCCATGGGCTTTCCACAAGGATGGGAAAACGAACCTTTATGGAGATAGCAACAAGTGTTCGGATATAAGTCTATCCAAGCACTTGCTTGTTGAATTCGCGCTTTGGCTGCTTTAGAGCTTAATGTTAAGCCTCATAACTCGCTCTAATTTGGACTTTGATTGAATATCAAGAAGTTGGGCGTTTGCCTATATTATATAGGTAACAATATGGAAACGAGCGGACTTCTGCTCGTTTCTGTATTTTACAAAATGCAAAGAACGCCTCAATTCAGGGGCAAAGATACGACAATTTTCTAAATATCTCATAATTAGCAAGGAGAAAATTAGGGAAATTAGAACTTTTTGGGTTAAATCTGATGCTTACCAACAATATGTATCCAAAAACAAACAGCAGTATTCGGATATAGCTTATCCGAATACCTGCTGCCATAACGTTTTGTTGCTGACGATGATTCTGACATCGGCTTTCATGTACTTTTGCAACACAGGGGACTTTTGTCCCTGTGTACTCACAGTGGCTATAGCCATAAAATAGTTACCATCTTCCCTATGTATGAGCCTGGCTTTATGGCTTATGATGTTGCAGTTATAAGATACATTGTCGTTGCCCTCGAAAGATACATGAGCCGTCCTTGGCTCATCGAAAAGATACAAATACTTGTATGGCACAAACACCTGCATCGTTCTTTGATTGATGACCTCACCATTAGCATCTATGGATATAGGATAAGGTATCTTGTAGAAAGCAACTGCGAGGGCGAGGACTATTATCGTAATGACAACCGTTCCCAAGCTGACGAGGCGAGGAGGAACCTTGCCTATCACGTTCCTCACCTTCTCGCTTCTCAACTCGATGTTATCTGATTCTTTTTCTTTCTGTTCCATATCAAAAGCATTTTAGTTTCCCAATTCCAACTGATTCTTCACAAGGTTATAGTATGCCCCTCGCTTGGCGGTCAAAGACTCATGGTTACCTATCTCAACCACCTTTCCTTGGTCGATGACCACGATTTGGTCGGCATTCTTCACAGTGCTTAGGCGATGAGCCACAATCACAACCGTCTTTCCTTTGTAGAACTTATCCAAGTTCTCTACGATGCTTCTCTCATTGTTGGCATCGAGCGAGTTGGTCGCCTCGTCAAGGAAGATGTAGTCGGGATTCTTATACACCGCCCTTGCTATCAAGATGCGTTGTTTCTGTCCCTGGCTCAGTCCCACGCCATCACGTCCAATCTTGGTGTTGAACTTCAGAGGCAAAGCCATCACATAATCCTTGATGCAAGCTATCTCGGCAGCTTTCAACAACCGCTCCTTGTCTATGTCACCATCATCAACAGCAATATTTCTTGCGATACTCTCCGAGAAGATGACACCTTCCTGCATCACAACGCCACATTGTCTGCGCCACCATTTCTTGTTGAGCTTGTTGATGTCGGTGTTACCAATGTTGATTTGTCCTTCCAAGACAGGATAGTAACCAAGCATCAAACGGATGAGGGTGGTCTTTCCACTGCCAGATGCGCCAACGATGGCTGTTACCTTACCTTGCGGAATGTGAATGCTCACATCATCTATGGTCTTGCGCAAAGCATGTGGGTCGTACTTGAACATGATGTTCTTGATGTCAATGCCCTCATTCTTGTCCTCGATGGAAGTTAGCAAGCCTACCTTTCCGTTCTCATCATCCATCTGGTGAATCTCGTTGATTCGTTCCAAGCTAATCTTCACATCTTGCAGAGAATAGAAGAAGTTCATCAGTTGCTCCACTGGTGAGTTGAGCTGTCCGATGATGTATTGCACGGCAAGCATCATACCAAGTGTCATTTGCCCATGTATCACGGCGGTGGCTGCAACTACCGTGATGATGATGTTCTTCACCTCGTTGATGAAGATACTTCCAGCCTCCTGTGTCTGTTGGAGTTTGAGTGATTTCATCTGCACCCCGAACAAGTCTGCCTGCGTGTCCTCCCATTCCCATCTTCTGCGTTGCTCACAATCCTGCAACTTGATTTCCTGCATGGAGGTGATAAACTCATAAGTTTTGTTATTGTTGATGGCTTGCTGTTCGAACAACTCATAGTCAAGCACCTTTCTTCGCTTCAAGAACAAGGTCATCCATGCACCATAGAGGATGCTGCCCAACAAGAAGATGGCAAAAACTAACTTGTTATAGAAAAGCAATACCACCGAGAACACCACGAAGGTAAGCATGGCAAAGGTGATGTTGAGCGTCTGCTGAGTAAGGAAGTTGTTCACACGGCTATGGTCGTTCATTCTCTGCATCAAGTCGCCCATGAGTTTCGTATCAAAGAAAGACATAGGCAGTTTCAATAGCTTGATGAAGAAGTCACTTACCAATGATATGTTGATACGTAAGGAAATGTGAAGCAACAACCATCTGCGGATAAAGTCTATTGCCGTTCTGCTGATTGTAAGCATCAACTGTCCCAACAGAATAAGCCAAACAAAGCCAATATCTTGATTCTTGATGCCGACATCCACGATGGATTGGGTAAGGAATGGCAAGACAAGTTGCAAGAGACTACCGACAAATAGCCCCAATAATAACATAATGTACAAATACCTATATTTCAATATGTATTTCCACAAAACATGCTTGGATTTGTTTGAGTGATATTTGTCTATATGAAAGTTTTCCAGCTTTTCTGTAGGAGTCAGCAATAACACAGTCCCCCTCGTTCCTTGCTGTTCTGTACTAATCCAATGTCTACAAAAGTCTTCGAAAGTTAATTTTAGCAATCCTTTTCCTGGGTCTGCAATGCAAAAAACTTCTTTTTTACTAATCTTAAATAATACAACAAAGTGGTTCTGGTTCCAATGTAAAATACAAGGCATTTGTGCTTCTTTCAATTGTTCAACAGTATACAATTGCCCTTGGCAATTGAAACCAATTTCATTTGCAGCCTCTGTAATAGCAAACATTGAGATGCCATTTTTCCCTATATGTAACATTTGTGAAACATACTCTAAGGAACACTTGACACCATATGAATTGACAATCATTGCCAAACATGCAGCACCACACTGCATGCCATCGTGTTGCTTTATGAAATGTATTTTATTCATTCTTTATATCGTTAGTTTTACCGAGCAGACACACTCCCTTCCCCTCAGTTGATAATTATATGTGAAAGTATTGACGGAATTGTAGATGGTGTAGCCATATTGATGTTGGTTCAGCATGTTTCTGATGTCAAGGGATACCTTTACCGCTTTTTTTCGATAAGACAAGCCCATATCCAATAGAGCCATCGTCTTGGTCACATCTTTCGTCAACTCATTTTTTACAATATCTGTAGATGTGTCAAATACGAAGCCATCAAAGGGCATGATTTTCAAAGAAACCTTGTGCTGTTGGCTCAGATAGCTGTCGTTTTGATAAGCAGCATAAAGATAAGTCTTGGCAAACATGCCATTGTAATCCAACTCTACGTATTTGCAAGGTTGCGATGTCAGATAAGGAGAGAACGTCAAGCTCTTCCATGTATATTTCTGTTGATAACCATTCTGCAAGGTCATTTGCCGTCTCCACTGATAGCCAGCGTTCAAGGAAATCTTGGTCTTGATGGACTCTATGAATTTGGTAATGCCTACTTGCCCTATGAGACTTTTTGCTGTGTTTGGGGCATATATCTTCGACATGGTTACGAGCGTATTGCTTGCATCCTGGCTTGCCAGAATGTTGCTTCTCTCTTGATTATACAGAATATCAGCATTGAAGAACCACATTTTCAGCGGTATCTTATAGTCGTAATGCAACGAGGCGTTCAAACTCTTGTTATCCGCCAAGATGCCCGAACCCATCTTCATGGAAGTATCATCGATTCGGACAGGAGATTTCAAGAAATCCAAGATGTCTCCGAATGTACGGGCGTAGAATATGTTGGTACGAAGCACTGAGCGAGAAGTGAGCTTATAGTTGCAATACATACTTGGGCAAACTGAAAAATACCAAGAGCCAGAAGATGCAATCATGTGGTCTCTGTGAGCTATATAGTCCATGCGCACAGGCACTTCCAAACGTAAGACATATCTGTATTGAAAATGCGAATATTCATATTGTGGAGCCAATGCCACTCTGAGATTTTGCATACTCCCATCGTTGCTTTCATCCGTAGGATGTAAAGTCGTCTGTACTTTATCCATGTAATAGTTCAGTAATATCGGCAAATAGATACGTGAATTACGATGCTTCTTAGACAGAGAGAGTGTGTTCTCTGTGCGGAAACTTTGCCCATTGGCATTCTGTACAACAGCATCTTTCGTTTCTTTGTCAAGAGCTACCTTTCCCATGGGAGAACCTTGGTATGAGACAACCGACGTCAACGACCATCGCAAGTCCTTGTGATGCCATAATGTAGAAAACTTGTTGTTCAGAAAGAACTCTCGCATGGTCTGCTTCTGGTTAACGAGCGTGCCATTTTCCCTTGTCGGCAACTCTGATGTCAAGAAAGAGCCAACGCCCGACAAAGTGTTGACGAGATAAGTCTTGTCTGAGTTGTCTTTGTATTCCAACTGAATGCTTGGGCGATGCACAGATGACAGAGGTGAATATGCTTGTGAGATAACGATATTGTTTTCCGCATCGGTATAGCTTCTAGTCAAGCTATAGTCATATTGACTTTTCGCATAGCTATATCCGACATTTCCCTTAAGGGTAACATCCTTTCTAATCTTCCTCAATATGTTGAACGACAACAAGCGGTCAGCTGGTGAGGCATACCTATCCACCTCAATGGGAGGAGTGGAAGCGGAAATGTTTCCCAGCAAACTTGACACTGTAGATACAGTTTCCTTGCTATCGAAATGGTTCGTTCCTTCATTCAATGCGAACTGACTGATGTTGCCTGCTTTTAGCGAAGCCAACATTTGGAAGTTTGACTTGAAGAGCATTCCCGCACCATTCACTTCATACAAGGTATGCTTGCCAGCACCGAGCGAAACGCCATAAGAGCCTACAGGCTTGAACTTAGCCTTGTTGCTCATATTCACGTTGATAGCAACGTTGTCTGAAAAAACATCCTTGTCGGCTTTTACTGCCTGATGGTTGTTGAGCACTTGGACGGAGTTGACAAAGGAAGCAGGTATGTTGGTTGTGGCAATGTTGTATCTTCCTCCTAGCAAGTCCATGCCATTGATATAAAAGTTGGAAATCTCCTTGCCCAGGTATTTGATGGAACCTTTATCCCCAACTTCGATACCAGGCAGTTTCTTCATGGCATCCTTCAGCGTATAGTCGTTCTTCCCTATGTATGAGGCTAAGTTGTAAGACAAGGTATCGCCTCGCTGATAGATGGCAGGGGCTTTTACTACGACTTCCTTGAGGGCTGTCGTCTTCTCCTTCAGATTGAAGTTACACACTTGCGAGAGATTATTGATTTCTCTTTTGGCTTTCTCATATCCGATGGCTTCGGCTGTAATGGTTATCTGCTTGGCTTCGGTCTTGAAAGTTATCTTGTAAGAACCATTTTCTGTTGTTCTCGTAAAGCCAAGGGTTGCCGTGTTGGCATTCACCCTGACGATGACACCTTCCAAGTTTGTGCCTGTGGTATCACGCACCACTCCTGTAACCACACTTTGTGCAAAAGTGCAGTTACATAAGCAAGCCAATATCATCAAAAGCAAGAATCTTCTCATATACAAAAATCTCCTTTGTTTACTTTAATTCGAGAGGAACATATCCGTTAGGGCGCATTCTCAGCACCACACCGTTGACCAAGGCGCTATGCCCACCATCCTCATACTTCTCGATGGTCATCTCACTGATGGATTCAGCAGGTATGTTGCCCATCGGGTTTTGCTCAAACTTGTTCTTCGACTTGACGAATTGTTCTCTTGAAGTCTTGATGGCATTGGCGTATGGCTTCAAGTTCATGGGAGTACACGACTTGCGGAAAGTGATTGCCTTGAATTGATGTATGCCTTCTGCATCCTTTGCTGCCAATACCAAGCCAGGCAGACCGCAAAGTTTCCAAGGACCAAAAGACACAGGTATCTCAGTGGAATACCATACCGTCCAAGTTCTTCCGCCATATTCTCCCACCGCCTTTTGGCAAGTATATCCACAGACGGTGTCTGTCTCCTCGGCAAAATTCCAACTAATCGGTGAGCCACTCTCCGTATAGCTGTAGTAATTAGGCGTAATGACACTATAAACGGTCAACTTACCCTTTGGCACATTTAGAGAGACTGCCTGATCGAAGAACATATCGTTTCTCATTTCTTGCATCTTTAACTTCTGAATGTCAGACTCAGGAGCTTTACAGGCAATGGCAGAGTCAGCTCGGAATGCAGTGTAATCGGAAAACATGGCTACGTTTCTGCCGATTTGCAAAATGGTAGAAGTTACATCCGAAGAACCTTTGTCATTCTTTACTTGATACTCGTAGATACATTCGTATTCATCTACGGAAGTTGAACTGTTTTGTCCCATTATAGTAGGTGTCATACCTAAAAACAAAATAAGTGAAGTTAGTCTTATTATTTTCATATCTAAAAGTTTATTATGTCCATAAAATTAAATCCTTTTGGCAAGAAGTGTCCATTAAGCATAAATGAAGGGGTGGAGTGAATGTTATTATTCACACACCATTCTTTTTGTCTATCAATAAGTTGGTCTATAGACTTACGTTCTATATTTTTTGTACAGAATTTTTCCTCAAATAGCTTTTGGTCATAAACTCCAATTTCATACCAATTTTGAATAACATACATTGCCTTATTGGGATTCTGTAATATTGCAGAAACTAAAAGCTCCAATTTTTCATGCTGCTCTTTTGTCCAATATACAAAAAACACATGTACTTTGATGGAATTACTTAAAGCCATAGCATTATACATGTTCAAGAAATCTAAAGCACAAGGAGCACATGTTGGATTCAATACAGCAACAAGATGCTTATGCGCATTTGTTTCTCCCCAATTAATACTATCCAAACATTGTGATATAGAATCTATATTTTGCGGGAAAGTATTTAACATCAATAAATATTGTTCTTTTAGATAATTATTACTTCTTCTAATATTTTCAGTTTGTACACACTTTCCCAATATATCTTTTGAATATTTTAACGAAAATGACAAATATACAATAAAAAGAAGAACACAACACATAACATCCCTAATATCAGAGTTCGAAAAATGCACATTTCCAAAATCTAAAGTACATATATTGAATACATTTAATACAAATATATCTGTTAGCAAACATAAGCATATAGGGCAAAATTTCTTCACCACGAAGATTTGTGTCCACAAACTCCAGGCAACAACAGGTATTGCTGATACCCAAAACAAAGTTGTAAATAATGTTGAAAGTTTTAAAAATACTATTAATGAGAAAAAGGTAGCAAAATATGCTGCACACATATCAGCCAAGTCTATTATACCACCCAATCGATATTCTATATTACAATCAAAATGATGACGATTTGTGCATATTTTCTTAGCAATGTTTTTGCCTACATGCTGAGCCATAATGCAGTATGTGAGAAATCCTCCGATTCCACATCCTAAAAGATTCATGCAAATTGAAAAAATATTCTCATTTGCCAAAACAGAAAACACACACAATACCAATAAGCCACCATAGCCCAATATTATATAAAGAGTTTGCAGTCTTTCCTCCTTTCTATGATTTTCATATTGAGGTTCACCACTATATTGTGTTTTCTCAAAGGCAAGAAAGGTACCATCCCACTTCTCAAGGAATGCATCTTTCTCTATATATGTATATTCATCTGTATATAGCTTATATATGTTTTCTTTGCAATTTTCAACAACTACAAAAGCATCATCTAGTCTTGTGAGAAATGGAAGAATCTCATTTCCAAAAGTTTCCGTATTGGTAATTTTCCCTGCTTGTGTATCAATGCCATAAAGTCTAAGCATATTTGAAAATCCTAACAAATTAGTATTGTTAGGATTTTCCATATAAAGTTTATGCAAGAATGTGCACGTAAAATTTATATTTAAAAGAAATAATATATGCTTCAAAACATTCATGATTTTCTGTATTTAAATGTTTATTGCTATTTACCAAAGTGATACTTACAGTTGTCGAATGCCGTCGAATCAACATTGGGAGCTGATGAAAAATTCACTATTTCTAAATCCCAACAATTGGCAAATGCTTGATGACTGATTTTTTCAAGACTTTTGGGAAAATCCACACATTTTAGTTTTATACAACGAGCAAATGCAAAATGCTCGATGACCTTGAGATTTTTTGGAAACACTATTCTTTCTATGTTTTTGCAACCAGAAAAACATCTATCATTAATGACTTCCATATTATTTTTGAAAATCAGAGTTGTGATACCTTCACAGCAAGTAAATGCTTGTCTTCCAATCTTTATGACAGATTGCGGTATGGTAGATATAGAGACTTTATTGCAATCCCAAAAAGCCCACTCTCCTATTTCTGTTAAACTATCTGGTAAGGAAGCTAAAAGTAATTTTCTGTCCATATTAAATGCACTATTACCAATATATGTTACAGACGGGGGAATCTTTACCTGTTCTAACTTTTCACAAGTGTTAAAAGCCCTCTTCTCTATAATTTTTAATTGTGCTGGCAATATAACTTTTTTTATATGATTGTTCTTTTCAAAAGCCATCTCACCTATAATCTTGACTTTCTTTAGTTCTTTATGGCTGTTGAAATCTATGACAGAATCCTTTCCTAACCATTGCTTTAGACATAACCCATTAGGGGTTTCTGACAATGTATACTTTTTCCCATACGAAACAGAATGAGCCAATATAAGCAAAAATATAAAAATAAGTCTAAGCATATTACGAAATTTAAAAATTAAGAAGAAAGTTCTGAGTCGAAACTCAGAACTTTCAACATTACTTAATTCCACCAAATTCTAAACATTCCTCAACACTAGAAACCTCTTTCGTGTGTACAGAACCATCACTTTCATGAACTGTACAAGGGAAACTTCGTGTTGCTACCGCAGTACCACCACAAATGGAACGCAAATCTGCGTTTTCCATTGTGAACACTCTTTCTCCATTTTTAAAACTTACAATCATAATCTTTAGTTTTAAAATTAAACCATCAGTTAATTGCCTAGGATTCTACGTGTCTTAGAAGTTACGCCTTTTAAACAGACGGGGCTGTATCAACCTTGTGTAAAGGTTATTGGAACAATTGCACCAAAACGAAAACAAACTGCAATTATTTGCCTCATTTTGTATTCCGAGTGCAAAGATATGAAGACTTTTTGAAACAAAGTAATTTTTAGAGAATATTTAAACTACATTAAACTATGTTGTACGTGATTATACTTTGCATAATAACGCTAAAACAATATTTTCACTTACTTTTTTTTACGGTTTACCTGCATCTTTATTCTATTTGATTCATTAATAAGTTGTCTTGCTACACTATCTTTATAGAATGCAATCTCAATCATTTTGTGGTATTGATAGAGGGAATCTTCATACACATCAACTTGGGTTCTTAATTTATCAATTATGTCTTCGTCTCGTTGGACATTGAAATGTTTTTCGATGTAACGAATATTCGGGTCGTCAGATGGGAGAACCATTCGCAAAGCACGATATTTCAAATCTGCCTCCTCCCAATCTTGATACTCTCGCCATTGGGTGAGATTGCCCAAATGGAGAGAACGAGAGATAGAGCCAAGCCGCCAATGAAAAGAAGAACATACTTTGATGTAGGCTCGAAGCGATGGGTGACAAGTTTCTTCTGAGGTGAATTGTTCATCACTTCAAGTTTGTCTTGCAATGCCTTCGAGGAAACATCATTCTCTTGTCTCATCTGCTTGACAGCATCAACCAAGAACTTGCTTCGCTGCTCATTTTTGCCAAGTTCAACCTTAATAAGGTCAGCAAAAACAACAATGGCATCTCTTAATTTGGATATTTTACCTCTGACTTTCTCTTCCTTGGTAAACATCGCATTGATTGACTTATCCAACTTGGTTGTGTCATTACTTGCAGGAACGGTTTCCGCTCCTGCGTACTTTGGTGAAGCAGAAAGTTCATCGACTTTCTGCTCCAATCTCTCAACTGTGCCATAGATGGCTTCCAATAGTTCTTCTTTCATGTTCGATTCTAATTTTAAGTTTGTAACTTGCATCAAAGGCTGAAGCCTTTTCTGCGTTTTCTCTTTTTCTTCTTGGCGGATTCATCCTCTGGGAATGGCTCATAAGTTTGGGCATTAGACGGAGCGAACAAGCCGATGGAAGAAATACCACTCCAAGGGTCTTGGGTATGTTCTGCCGTTGGTTGAGTCTGTTCTACTTGGTGACAACTTGGTTGTCCTCCCTGCATAGATTCGGCTCTTGGCGATGGCTACCGTCTCTGCGTTGTGTCCGCTGACCACCTCGCCGTTCAAGGCTGACTCACGGATATACTCCGCCAACTTGCGGTTGGCTTTTCTCGCCCTCAGTCTCAAAGCCTCGTAGCTTGGCTTCGAGAACTTTACCGTGACAGACTTCGACAGCTTGCGAACCCTGCCTGCGGGCGGTCTTCCGCCCTTTCTCTTGTATTGTTCATGTATGCTTGTCATTCGATATACTGTTTACAGTTGGTACACTCACTTTCTGCGACCGTCGGG
>ENA-ORLS01000091-ORLS01000091.1-human-gut-metagenome-genome-assembly--contig:-NODE-91-length-9104-cov-43.0473_pt1 | contig 9104 bp, 7 predicted proteins | sample MGYA00243073_ERZ508836 | MGnify/ENA primary metagenome ERZ508836 (study PRJEB26277, sample SAMN04329824) | human gut metagenome | biome: human-associated habitat | host: Homo sapiens | place: USA...
GGTGCTCGGAACCGCTACGCTCTAAGGTTGGCGGACCATCAAAGGTCTTCGCCATATTGTGCGGGATGGGACCGCCTAGGGATAGTATTTGCATAAGTTTAATGCTTATTTACACAAATCTGAGAAAAACAAAGACTAACAATAATATTGTTATCTCCTCATTATCTTTGCTGCAAATTCAAAGAAATCTGCAACATTTTTGAAATTTTCAAATTGTTGGCAATAAATACTTGCATAAGGCTCGGGAAACCTATTGCATATATCAGCCTTTATCATACTTGCCAACGCTTCCTTTGTGTAGGCTTTCAGCAATTCGTTGTATTGTTCCTCACTCATAATATTCTCTGTTATTTCAACATCCTTGCCATATACATCGCCTCATAAACTATGATACTACAGCAAGAACTGTATTTAATTGAGAGGACATTTTTTTCTAATTCTTATCCCAAATGCTATTAAACTCTTTAGTATATTTAGATGCCATATCCACATCATTTATATGTATCGAAACTTCCTCATCATTTTTTGTTTCAGCATTAGTTGTCCAATTATAAGAACCATGAATGGTAACGTTGTTATCAATCACACAAAACTTATAATGCATGATACCTTTGCGCTCTGCCTTTACTGCCTTATTCTCAAAAGGTGACAAATCGACACCATATTTTTTATTTGTATGATTAGCATCTGTCATTATACGTACCTTACAACCATCATTTTGTTTTTCTAACAACTTCTTCCATAGAGTTGTATTAGTGAACCAAGCTACGCTAACGTCTATTGTTGCTCGTGCTTCATCCAAAGCTTTGAGTATTTTCTGCTCAATGCTTTTGAACTCTACTTCTGATTTTATTTCTGTTTTAACTTCAACAACACCAGAGTCATAAGTTTCCAACGTATTTTTGACAAGTTTTTCCAATACACTGATATTGACCATAGGTTTGGGATATATGGTCAAAGTGTCGCCTGGATGAGCTTTACTTTGAGACTTGGTAATATTTACATTCTTTACCTCTTTGAGAGTATTAAGCAAAACTTGCAATTCTCCTGCAACAGAATCATCAAGCATAAATACCTTAAGATACTTGCCACTTGGAGACTCACGAATTTCTGTAGAATACATATTGCTATTATCTTTATACATAAGCGAATTTACCTCGCTCTGGCAAGGTGATAAATTTAGAATTAAACAAAGTGTCTGGTGCCTTCTTTTGCAAGAGTTCGAAAAAGTTTCGGTCATGCGTGGTAAGCACTATTTGCTTATTCATTGAGAACGCTACATTTCTCAATAAATCAATAATAGACAGGATATTGATGTCATCCAATGCTTGGATAGGGTCGTCAATGAATATGCAATTCATATCTCTTCCTTGATTATCTTTAGCAAACAATGCCTTGGCAAGGAAAATACAGAAAGAGAGGATATTCATCTGGGCTGTACTGAAATATAGATTGGGCACTATGTTCTCTTTCCCTTCGTCCACATTACTTATCAATATTTTCAACCGTGGGTCTTTCAACGTGAAATCACATACGAATCGTATTTCTTTGTAATCAGGATGTGGATCTATCGTGTTATAGAGCCTGTTGATAAGTTCAAGTTCAAAATAATTATTCACAAAATTCTCAAGATAAGTTTGTATTCTTGATATTTCAACATTACACATATCTTTTAAAGATACATCCTTTTCCATTTTTGTTTGCAAGTCTTGAATTTCATCTTTCAAAGCCTGATTTACATGAAATTTATTTAAGACATGAATAGTATTAACGAGATTTTCAAAGACGTGCAACTTATTTTCTTCCTTTTCCAGCAATGCCTTACTATTTGAAAGGCTACATTCAAACAAAGCAATTACATCATCTCCTGTTGTTTCTCTCGTCAAATTTTCAATACGACATTCTTGTTCCAAATAATTGAAGACATCTGTTTTGTTTTTTTGAAAAGCATAAATAGAGTCTGTCAATTCTTTTAGCTTCAAACTAAGAATATCAACATTCTGCAAAGAAATATTGCGTGATTTCAAATCTGCCAACTCCTTTTTATAAGCATCAATAGAAACTGTATATTGAGAAATTGCATTTGATTTCTCTTGATCTAGTTCCTGCCATCTTTCTATATCTGCGGTTGTTACATCGCTCTTGCCTGCCAATTCCACATATTTTATATAAAGGTTTGTTAATTTAACATTAGCAATAGCTCTCAAATATTGGCTAATCTTTTCATTTACATCTGAAGTTTGCTTTTCGCAAGAAGATATTTTATTTATGAAAGAGTCGATAGCTTTTCTTGTTGCTTCTAATGCTTCCAAATTAGATGCTTTAGCTTGCTCCAACTTTATACGTTTGTTTTCTTCAGTAATATCCTTTAAGTCAGAATACTTGTCCTCAAGTTCCTTTTGGAGTGCATCCAAAATATTGGATAATTCAGAGATATGTAATTTAACTTTTTCTATATCTTGCTCTTTTCCGATTACGTCCTGCTTATTTTTCTGTATCTGATCATCTACAGATGCAATTATAGTAGTAAAGAGTTGTTCCTTCTTACTTATCAACAAATCCACATCTTTAATCAAAGCATCTCTCTTTCTTGCGTCATCGTCCAACGATTTATCTATAATCGTATTAGAGGATATACTATCAAGAAGAGCTTCGTGTAAATGATAGTCATATCCGCATAACGGACACACACTACCTCCTATTTTTGACAGCATCTCTCTTGAACTTATAACGAGCTTTTCTATTTCATCTTGATATTGGCTCTTCTTCTCAATATCACTATTTACAGAATCTATATCATGCTGCTTAGATTTTATCTGTGCCTGCAAATCAAGTAACCTTTGCTTTTCCTCAATAAACAATCCATCGCTAAAATCAACTTTTCTTTCAGTCAACGTTGCATAGAGTTCGTGATACTTACCAGACAAGATACGAAGATCTGTTAGTTTTTTCTCCAAATCTTCCTTATTGGATATTGCAAGTGTCAAATTCTTTGTATTATCATCATATCGCTGATTCAACAAAGTCATTCTCTCATAGCGGCTATGCAGTACAACCAACGACTCAGAAAGAGTTTTATCTTGGCATTCCTCCTTCGCCAAATTCTCTTGCTCTCTCAACAAAGAAGACAGAAAAACTTTCTTTTGTTCTAATATGCTATCAATAAACACCTTAAGTTTTGAAATCTCAGATTCTTTTTCTGTTATTGATAGAATAAGCCTATTATACTCCTCGAAAGTATCAACTAAATAGTGGAGTTTTTCACTTTCTTGTTTAGTATCTGCATGTAATTTCTGAGCAGATTCCAAAAGATGCTGTAACTCTTCATATCGGTTTACAAGAGAAAGCTCTTTGTCTATTTCTACTTTATCTTTATTCAGTTGTTTTAGTTTTTCCTCTATCTGAGGCAACTGATATAAGCCCAGAACACCATCAACACTATTCTTTAATTTCAAGTGAGCAGACAACAAAGTTTTGACCTTATCTATCCGTGTACAACTCTTTTCCTTATTTACCTCAGCTTTGCATAATATATCTTGCAGCTGTTTTTCCGAGGAAGAGCCATTCACTTTTAAATCCTCACAATCAATGGCAACCAAGTCTTTATTAACTGTTTCAAAAAGAGAATCCAAATCTATTTCTGAAACCTTTTTATCTATTAAAGACTGCTTGCTTTTGATTTGGCTTGATAAACTACCAATTTGCTTGGATAGACTTGTTCTACTTCCTTTTAGCCAACGTCTATACTCAAGCAGCCCTTCAGTTTCTTTAAAATTCCTCGTAAATATTTCAAAACGATCTTTAGCATTCTTATTTGAAATAAATTCCGAAAAGAAATCTTGCGAAAGAATAGCATTTGAAAAGAATGTGTTTTCTCCATTACCTTCCAAAATTTTATATTCTTCGTCAGAGCAACAGGTCCTTTCGACAGGTTCTCTATCATCAAACTCCATTTTTAAAGCAACCTTTTCTCCTGGGAAGTCTTTATTGTGAATGAAAGACTTATTGCCTGCCTGCTTTTTATCTTCCTTCACATCATCAGAAATTACAGCTTTATCCAAACGATGTATTTTGCCAGTTATGCAAAATTCCATAGAATCAAAAAAGCTAGTCTTTCCAAATCCATTAGGAGCATATATAGCTACAAGATTTGCCAAAGAGTTTGCATCTCTTTTGGCAGTAAAATCTACAGACTCATCCTTGAAGAGACGGAATGCATGTATGTTAATCTTCTTGATTTTCATATTTGGTATACAATGTCATCAGTTCTGCATTACGCTTGTATTCTTCTACATTATGATGTGGAGTCATACCTTCTACAACAAACTTTATGTATTTGTTTATTAAAGCTTGTACTCCATTTTTGGCTTCTTCTGCACTAACAACTATCTTACGTGATGATATAGTATCGTGTTCTACTTTGTATTTTAAATTACGGTCGATCTTATTTTTGTCTTCCACAACATAGAAGAGGTAGAAATTCCAACGAGTGAATTCACTAATATCTCCCATTTGGTATTCATGGCTCATTCTATTTCTAAAGTGACGCCAATTTTCTTCCAACTCTTCCTGTGTAAGTTTTGGGGTCATTGCCACAATTATATTCTGACCTACCCCAAAAGAATCAACATTACGTATTTCATCAAAAGAGATTTCCATAATTACACATTTATTACTTCTTTTAATTTCTCTCGATAATGCTCGATTGAGACTTTATCTATATTTTGATTGTTTGCACAATCTTCAACGGCCGATTCAAATATATTGTTGTTGAGAATGACCATCTTGTTAAATACAACACTTCGAGACCTTGATATATCATTCTCTGAAATTCTTTCAGCTTTATTGATATAAGGGACCTGTCCTTCTCGAGCAACATAGCTTCCATAAAAGACCGTTTTATTTAAACCTCCGACTACAAGATATGCACCTTTAAATTTTCCAACAACAAGTTTAGCATCAAGTTTTTCTCTGACATCGTAAACGTCTAACACATCTTCTGAATAGCAATAATGAAAATCACTATAAAGATTAATTATAGCCTTTTCTTCATCACTTTCGTCTAATTTAAGAAATGCAATAATACCTACGACAAACAAAGTAAAGGCTTGCCAATGTTTTTGGTTTAAGCTTTCTATATTGACTTCAGAATTGATTATTTTATTCTGTTTCAATACTTTAAAAATCTTCAGAGGTGACCATTTTTGAACTATAGTCTTGTATTCATCAATGTCACACAGAAATTGAGAGGCTTTTTTAGCTACATATTTTTGATTTTGACCTTCAAAATCAAATACCCAGCCTACCATATCTCCAAATTTCTGCAAATCATATTCCAAAACAGGAGACAGTCCTTTCTGTTCTATTAATTTAAGATAAAAAGAGACAGGTATCATAACTTCTTTTCCCAACATTTCTTTGGTGTCGGACATAGAAGACTGTGTATGGATGCCAACCAGTTTTCCATCTTTATTGAAAATGCCACCACCAGACATACCTGCCAACTCTAAACCTTTAGCTGGAATTTGACTTTGGTATTCTATCATACTGTCATCTGAAATTCCATCAAAGTTACAAATGTTCAGGACTAAAGCATTCTGAAAATTATCTTGAGCAGTAACCCTATTATGTGGAAATCCTATATGAAAGCAATCAACTCTATCTGTTGTTGAAGGATACAAATGAGGGATGCTGTCGAAATCTCTCTTGGCAACAAGAATAGCAGCATCATTTTGTTCATCATCAGATAACACAACAGCATCTATTTTAAAAGTATGATTTTTCCCAGATGTATGTTCATCATATTCTACAGAAATACTTTCTTTTGATAGTAATTTGTCTTTAATAACATGCTTGCATGTGAAGATATAGAGTATGTGTTCATCTAATGGTGAAACAATTATGCCAGTTCCTTCATTAACTCTAACCAACCAATGCGCCTTTATTTGGTCTATCATTGCCTCTTTACAATCTATATTTCCCATGAAGTTACAAATATGCGTTCTTTCAAATTTGGAAAATCTTGGTAATCTTGTTCTATAAACAGACTTTCCATTCTTTCCCTATAATTGAATCCTATTCGAGAATTTGTCTTAGCTACTATTTGAGCTATAACCTCCTTATCTGGATGTCCAAATTTATCGCCATTTGTTGAAACAAGATATTCCTTTGCCTCAACCAATTCTAAGAATTTTGGATTGAAATTATTCTTGCTTCCATGATGAGATAACTTTATGCTATCATATTGTAAAGATGTAGATTGATTTGGATAGAAAAGCTTAAGTCCTTTCATTACATCTTTTATATGAGCATCTCCCAATAACAAAACCTTGCATCCATCCGCTGTAGATAATTCCAAAGCTATAGAAGAACGGTTCTCTTTGGTTATACCTTTATTTACCCATGGTTTAGCAACCAAATCCTTTATAGTTATATTGTCAGTACCATTGTCTGTTCCTGAATGTTGAAGTGTATAACTAATTTTCTTCGCTATACTATTCCTATATTTTACTAATGGTGCCAACACTTTAATATGGAAAGGACCTCTGTCACACTCCACTCCTTGTACAATGTCGCTACAGTATTCACGTCCTTTCTTTCTCCACATATCAAGAAGACATCCTGCTTGAGCTGGAGAATGGTGCAGATTTGAAGTATCTTCTAATTCTACATCATCATTCATCCATATTTCTCGAACAAAATTATCATCAGGATAGTCATATTCAAACCACTCTTTAATTCCACCAATATGATCCTCATCAACGTGTGTTACAATCAACAAGTCAATATGCAAATTTTTGCTTTTGAGGTCTTCAATAAATAGCTTTAATGGCTTATCAGAATTTCGCCTATCACGTATATCTTGATAAGTCTGAGCAATACCTCCGTCAATCAGAATATTATATCCATCTGATGAGACGAAGATACAATCACCATAACTTGCAGGAAGTAAAGAAATATTTATTGGCATTTAGTAAATCACCGTTAGAACGTAATTACTAATTTTCAGCAGTTAGCACATCCTACATTTTTTCAAAAAAACATATTATTAATTGGTATTGCCCAAGCTACCATTTAGGCAGCCCTTTGGTGCTCAGAACCGCTACGCTATAAGGTTGGCGGACCATCAAAGGTCTGCGCCAGGTTTTGCGGGATTGGACCGCCTGAATTGTTCCTCATCGCAGTATCGCTCTGCGCTTGTCGCCACTCGAATGAGGAATATTATTTTTTATTCTACTTTTGAGAGGATTACTTCTGGGGAGGTTCCCATCAAGGTTATGGCGGAAATCTTATGACCGCCATTGGCATTTAATGAATGACCACAATGATAGAGGGTGTCATCTATAATAAGCCAGCGGTCATGAGACTCGTTACTCCATTTTCGGATGTCGATATGATTATCGGGGAAGAGGCGGTCATGCTCATCCATGAGACGTTGCATTCCTTGACCTACACCAACCGTGTAAATTGTAGCTGTTACATTTGACTTACGGACATCAAGTACACTTAGAGTTAGCGATGAAACATAACCATCTATGATGATTACTCGATGATTGGCAGAACGAACAAGGTTCTCCAAAGCAACTCTTGCAGTATAGAAATCACCTTCGAAGAAGACCATCTCTGCAGGAGGTGTCGAAGTCCGAATAAAGAAATCAAGCTGCTGTTGCTGCTTAGCCTGAGTATCCTTTATTCGTTGCATCTCATCATGTTGCAACATAAGTTTGCTATCAATACGTTGCTCCATTTGTAGCATCTGCTGATGTACAGCATATCCACGAAGAAGATATTCCTTCAAGACGTTGTTAGCCCATTGACGAAAGCGAATACCTTGATGACTATTTACACGAAAGCCGACTGATATAATCATATCAAGATTATAGTAATCCATATTACGTGTAACCATACGATTGCCTTCTTTTCTAACTGTTCGGAATTTCCGAACAGTTGCCGACTGCACCAATTCTCCTTGCTGATAAATATTAGTAATGTGCTCACTAATATTAGCTTTACTAGAACCAAAAAGTTCCACCATTTGAGCTTGCGTAAGCCATACCGTATCTTCTTCTATTTTTACTTGAAGAGAAATACTTTCATCTGGTTGGTAAAGTACTATCTGTGAATCATCAGCCATAGGCTGTATATTATTGTCGTTTGCCATAATCATACATTTTAGCGATAAAAGTACGATTTTTTCGAATCCCTCCGTCTCCCTTTAGCCAAAGGGAGCTCCACATCCTAACCAAGCCTTCCCTTCTCAGAAAGGAAGGATGTAACCGCCCTCCGGTGCTCAGAACCGCTACGCTCTAAGGTTGGCGGGGCATCAAAGCCCTCGCCATGGTTGTGCGGGATGGGACCGCTTTGCTATAACTTACTATAACATTTTACTCAGATAACTCATAGTTTTTTAATGCAACAAGATCAATCTACAACTTATCTTCTTCAACGACTTCGAGTAAATTTCTACTTATCGTAAGCGTTGCACCACTGATATACTTGATTTCGCTGCCGATGACGGCTTTCTTGCCATTATAGCTCTGTACGTATGCTTCCACACCTTTCATGCTACCTGCTACCACTCGCACTTTGATTCCTTTCTTCAAAGGAACAGGGGCAGCAGTGACAGGCTCTTCATCATTCTCTACAAAATATCGATAGTTGGCAACAACCTGGTCGGGAATTTGATATATTTTCCTTTGACCTGGCATCGTCAGCATCTTATACACATCCGAACGGAAGCGGATTTTGTCAAGTTGTCTCGGAGAAACATTGCAAAAGATAAAGGTGGAAAGAAATAGCTTTTCTTTCACTTTTCGCTTATTGGAACGTTTGTCTATATAAACTACTTTTACCTTGGGAATCCAGTAATCAAACCAAACATGATTGTGATTAAGATTGATTCGTATAGAATCAGCTATTCTCGTTTCACAATTCACTCTCACTACAGCCACATACCATCCTGCATCAGCAGGTTTTTCAAGCCCTTCATTAGGCTTTTCCGGAACCTTTTTCTTAGCGTTTTGTTCACTTTTTGCCACGGCTTCGCCGCCGTCCCCTGCAATAGTGGACGTAACCTGTGATTGTATATTTGTCTCTTTCATCAT
>ENA-ORLS01000106-ORLS01000106.1-human-gut-metagenome-genome-assembly--contig:-NODE-106-length-7430-cov-2.98183_pt1 | contig 7430 bp, 4 predicted proteins | sample MGYA00243073_ERZ508836 | MGnify/ENA primary metagenome ERZ508836 (study PRJEB26277, sample SAMN04329824) | human gut metagenome | biome: human-associated habitat | host: Homo sapiens | place: USA...
TAGCCAAGTTGGCGAGAAGTTATTTCTTTAAATCACCTATATTTTTAAATAATCATTCAAAATTAGAAATAGTTTGATTATCAAATTTATCTACTTATGTTTTTATTCTATCATAGCAAGCATATGCATAAAAATACTTTTTATCTTTATAATCAAGACTATTTAAATTAAATTTTATTTTATCTTCTTCTGAAAAAATATCTTCAATTTCTTCATCCAAATTTTTTGTATATTTTTTCCCGTTAACAAATATAATCTTATCTTTATAAGGCATATCACTCGAATTTATTGAATCATATACACTTCTACCCTTATTATCATTGTCTAATACTATTATAAATTGGCATCCCCATCCATATAAAATGGATGATATTGCAGGAATATTATCAGCTCCTGTACTCGCTATTATGTTATAATCTTTTATTTTTTTAATATTTATATATGATTGTAAATATAAATAATCAGTGATTCCTTCAACAATTAAATTAAATTTTTTTGAATTAATTCCAATATTATACTTCATTTTATAACCCATTGCATTTATAATCGGAGTTATTGTCTCATACTTAGATTTAGAACTGATTGGAAATTCGGATATTTTATTATATATACAACTATTACCATTATCATCTTTTTCAATAGCTCTAATATTTTGTATTTTATCGAAATTAATCATTGCTGGTGAATGAGTAGTATATATAACTTGATTATCTCTAGTTGATAAATCATATAATAAACTTAATAATTCTTCTTGAGCTATTGAATGTAGAAAAACACCAGGTTCATCTAATAAAATTATTTTATTTCTGCTCTTTCCAATCAAATCTCTAAACATCAATTGAATAAAAATATTAATGTACCATTTTAATCCATTACTGCGCTCTTCTATTGGAAGAAATCTTCCTTTCGTCTTAATTGCAACAGTCATTTTATGTGAATTAAAATTAATAACCATATCAATAATTTCTTGTTTATAAAAATTATTAAATTTTTCTACAAAATTAGTTCTAATCAAATTATTATATTCATTAGTTCTATTTAAAATCTCAACAGCATCATCTAAATTAGATGTTTCAATTATATCAGTAGAATTTATTTTACATACTTCTAAGAATTGATATAGTATTGAACTAAAACTATCTAATTCATCATATAATTCAGAACTCGTATATATTTTTTTTAATTCATTACTAGAAATTAATATGAATTCTGGAAAATTCGGATAATCTTCATCTAGTATTTTAAATAGCTTTTCAAACAAATTACATAATTCCATTAATACTTCATTTTTTGTACCAATTAACCAGTTAATAAAATTGTCATAGCTATCTGGTTTAAAGATTATTTTTTTGTTAATTTGCTTTACACCTTCGATAATTGGGTCATAAACTAATTTATTCTCAGGTTTGCTAATAGGAATACTATTCTCATTTATAAATCTAAGTATTTCATCTCTGATATTTGAAAGATTATTTATACTTGAAATAACATCTCCAAATTTTTCATCAAATTCACAATTCTTATAGCCACTTATACTTACAATTACATTTTCATGATAATTATATCTCTTTTTATCAATTGCATCCAATTCAAAAGTTAGTTCAATACTTATATCTTCTTTCGAATTCTTATTTATATTTTTAAAATAGTCAATAGATGTTGCTCCAATTTTATTTATATTGCCAATAGCTTCTATTAAATTTGATTTTCCAGATTCATTTTTACCAACTATAGTATTTAATTCAGAAACAAACAATTGATTACAATCATTAGCAAAAGATTTATAATTATTAATTTTTATAAACTTTAACTTCATTAATACTTCACTCCCTATAATAATTCTAAATAATAAATTATATTTTGATTAATATTTAATTAACAAAATTACAAAAATCAAATATTTTTTATTATTTAAAGTATTTATTTAATAGTTCTTCTTTATTTGTACAAGCAGTAATCAATTCTTGTTCTAATGTATCTATTTTTTTATAATTGTCTAAAACAAATTTAGCAAATATTTCCTGTTCTTTTTTATTAGGTAAAATAATATCCATATTTGCAAAATCTGGAACAGTTAATTGACCAGCGCCATTACCTGTTTTATTAAATTCAATATGATCAATTGCAGATTTTAAGTAATAAATATTCACTTTATCATTTGGAACCATTACTATTAGTCGAACAACTGCAGTAAAATTGGGCTTTCTAATTTGTGTATAACCTATTGTTCCTCTTGCTGAAATTGTTACTGCTTCTTTAGACGTTTTATATTCTTTAGAGTAATACAATAGACCTGCATTTTTTGTGCCATTTGAATAAATAGGATATTTAAATTCATCATCTCGTTTCTTAGAAGTTTGAATTGGTGTATCACCACCTGCATATAATTCACTATATAATGAGTTAATCTTTGATGTTTCAATTCCTTATCCGACAAACATTTCATCAAATTTAACATCTATCTCGTTAGTTAATTCATTTATATCCTTATTTAATATTTTTATTTTATTATCATATTCATCTAATTCAGAAATAATTTTTTTCTGTTCTGCGACGCTAGGTGCTTGAATAACTAAATCTTTTACACGTTGAGTTGACGCTCTATTACTACGTGAAAATCTAGATTGTATTCCTTCATATTCTAATGCGTACATTACATATTTAGGTAATAATTCCTCTGATTTTATTCTTAATACTCCGCAATGATCAGTTGGAAAAAATTTAATATTTTCTTTGACATAACCAACATTCCAATCACCATCTATTCCCCATAAAACTGATGGTGTACTAAAATCTGATAAACTTGCTAAAGTTGATTCGCTATAACCAAATATATCATTTACATTTGCACTATATATAGGAATCTTACCATTCTTTGATATATCAGATGAGATAACTCTTTTTCCAATACTTAAATCAAAATTTTTACTATTGGATAAGTTGTACAACTTATAGCCTTCTTTTAGAATAATATTTCTTCTAATATTTGCTGTTTTAATATTTTTTGTAAATGCGGTTGTCTTAAAATCAAGTAAATCAATTAAATCATGATATTTTACATTGTCATAATCAAAATCTAATTCTTGTCCTGCAAAATTATTTCTGATTATGGAATTAATTTTTTCTGGGTCTTCTAAATCAGAGGGATTAAATAAAGGTGTTTGTATTGTATTTATTCCATGATTTTTATCTAATACTCCCGCATCATTTTTAACGCCTAAATATTTAATACCCTCACTACCTTTTCTAGTAGACCAAGTATAACCCAAGTATTCTTTTATTTCATCATTTTTAGTAGGTGCATTAACAATTACTACTTTATTTTTTTGACTTCTTGATAACATATAAAAATATAGCTTATCTTTTTCAATTTCAATAATATCCTTAATATCTTTTAACTTTTTATCTTCTAAATATCGTGAAAACATTTCATTTTTCTTTAATTTATCGGTAATTGTTCCTGAAATAAATTTAATATAATCGTCTATATCAATATTTTGTAATTTTAAATAGTCTAATAATAAATCTTTATCTTCAAATACTTTGTCTTTTGAAAAATTGTTTTCAAACCAAGAATCAACTCTATTTTTATAATGGATTGCTAGTGAAGGATTTTCTTCTTTCTTTTTTAAGAATAATATTACAGTTGGTGTACCTGTTGCTCCAAAAGTACCACTTGGTAATTCAACAATGCTTATGATATCAAATGTCTTTATTATTATTTCTCTTGTTTTTACATATGTAGCATTTGCATTTGTTAATATTGAGGAGGGTAAAATTATACCAGCGACCCCATCTTCTTTTAATAATTGCTTAGCACGTTCCATAAAGAATGTTTCTATAGAACTATTAGAGGAATATGAATTTTGGTTAATTGTTTTAGATAATTCATAGTTTGCTATCTCATCTTCAGTTAAAGTATCTAAAAATCCTTTTACAGCATAAGGCGGGTTCGCAATTAAAACAGAATACGTTCCATTTTTGATATTTTTGTTTTCTGCTAATGCATCTCCATAATGTATTTTTATTTCATCTTGTCCATACATAAACGCAGAAACTTTAGATACTTTTGATAATCTATACTCTTTTTCAATTCCATCTATAGAGCTATAATATTCAGATAATTGTTCTTGTGGAATTAGAGATTTAATTTGAGCTGCATATTCATTTAGAAAATGTCCAGCACCACATGCATAATCTATGACTTTTGGTATATTATCTGATTCATTAAATAAAGATTCTAAAGGTAATGATGATATTATAAATCTTGTAATTGGAAGAGGTGTGAAAAATTGTCCTTCATTTTGTTTAATACCATCATCAAGAAAGCCTTCAAATAAATCTCCTAAAAACTGATTTTGTTCGTCTGTTTTTAATTTTATATCTTGAAACATTTTTACTATTTTTAACAATATTTCTGAGTTTTGTTTAAATAACTCTTCATTATGAACATCTATAAATGCAAAATCATTATTTGTATAGAATTTTAACTTTCTGAAGTATTCCATAACTTTTTCTTTTGTAGCATCAGGATCATTTTTAAATAATTTAAAAGCATCATTTAATTGTTTATTATCAATATATGTAACATCTTCGTTTAAAAACTCATGCATACCGTCTTTATAAAGTTTTTGAAGACGATCTTGTAATTGATAATAATCATCAAATGCAATTCCTCTCCAATTAAATTTCAAATTATTAGGATGCTCTATTTCATCAACTATTTTAGCTAAAAAGATATTTACTAATTTATCAAATGCATTCTCGTGTCCAGAAACATTATGCTGTCTAAGTATTGTAGCAAATTCATTATACTTTTTTTGCGTATCATTAAATCCAATTTTTTTAAGATCTTTAACTGAATAAATCTTATTTATCTCATATGGAGTAATATTTTCTTCAAAAATACCAGTTTCCTCATACTCTCTATTATATATTTCTTTCCACACTTTATATAATTCTTTAACATCTGATGCATCCTTATATTTTAGTCTTTTTGAAGCGCTTAATGTTTTGAGATAATCTTCATTATCTTTCAATGTCATAATTTTATTTTTGTATATTACCGAACCATTATCTATATCAGATGTGTATAAACATAGATATTGGGTTTTCTTAATTTGCTGAGCATAACTAAATAATTGATCGCCATCAGATAAAGTTTTTTGCCATGCTTTATCAAACTCTATGTCTGCTGTTTTACATTCGATTATAAGAAATTCACTACCGTTATTATCCTTAATTAGAATATCAGCTTTACCACCAGATGCCCCTCTACCCAATTGCCATCTAGGTTCAAGCTCCATATTTCTAGCTTGATAACCTTTAGTCAGCAATCTATCTACGCATTCAAATACAACAAAATTTTCTGGATGCTCGAAGTTAGAAGTTGTTTTATCATTAACAATTAAATTAAGAGGCCATGTTATTTCTTCACTTTTAATATCAATAATAATATTATCTATTTCGTTGTATCCCTTATAAAAAGTTCCATTATCTAATTCAGTAAAGTTAAGAATAGATAAAAGCTGTTTAATATTTTCTTTTTTTATCATTAATATACACCTCATAATAATTATATCATATCAATCATAATTTGGATATTTTTTTGGGAGAAATTAAACTATAAAATGATATTCATTTTTTTACATTGTTACTGCGCCAACTTGGCGCACTACTTTTTCTTAGCAAGCATTGGAAAGTTCCTCCCACAGAGAAATTTCCACATATTATGGGGAAAATCCCCAATCCCCTAGTGAAACAAAATGCGAAACATTTTGAGAGCAAAAAACGAAATTGTAATTATACATTTCAAATGATAAAATTAATATAATAGAAGTAATATTGTTAAAAAGATATTTTTAATAATACTAGATTCTGATTTTAATACTAAAATCAATACTGTTTTTGATACTAAAAATGATACTGAAAGTGATACTAAATTTGTTATTGAATAGTTAATTGTCAAGTGTTAAAATTGTTATAATAGTGGAAAAACTATAGAAAGAGAGCTTGCTCTCTTTTTTTGTTGTATAAAAAAAAGGAGGATATTTATGAATGAAAGTTTTATAAAAATACCAACTTATTTATTAGAAGTAAAGATTCCTTAGAATGCTATTGTACTATTAGGAATATTGCAAAGTAATTCTAAAAAGTTAGGTTATGCATATGGATCTAATAAGTATTATGCCGATAAGTTAAATTGTTCTACTAGAACAATAAGTAAATTAATTAAGTGTTTATTAGATCATAATTATATAACGATTAATAATCCTAAAAGTTTTAAAAGAAAGATATATGTTAGTAATAATATTCTAGGTAATTAGAATATTTCATCAACCTGGTTTGAATTATTATTCTAACAGAATAAATAAATTAAATATAAAAGTTGAATAGATAATAGAAAGGCCTTAGGTAAAGGTAGGAGGTTTATATGAAAGATATGGTTGATTATATTAAATATCACGGTACTATTTCTAGTATTAGAGATAGGGTTGATAAAGATTATATATGGTTTGATATATGTCAGAAAGAACCATATAAAGATATTAATGGAAGGGATAAGGTTAACTTATCCTTTTTTAGTGCAAGAATGTATATTGAATATTCTAATAAGATAGATTTAAGTATTGGAAAAGATGTTTATGTACGAGGTATCCCTAAGGGATATGTGGATAAAAAAGGTCATAGGCAAAATTATATACATGTACTGGAAATAAATGGAATTGAAATAAGTAAAGAGCCTCCTTTATATAAAGATGGTTATTGGAATGGAAAGAAATTAGAATAAGTAGAAACTACTAAAGAAGAACAAGAAGAATTACAAAGATTAATAGATGAGATTGTAGGTGTTAGAAATGAATAACACACCAGTACAAATCATAAATTTAAATATGAATAAAGATAAGAAAGAATTATTTAAAGAAATAATTATTAATTACTTAATAAAACAAATAACTACGAAAAACTAAATCGCACATTTGCGGTTCTTTTTTGAATCTAATATACTGTTACTGTCTTATGGGAGATAAGTAACAAGAAAAGGAGGTAAAATATGAACTATAGTTACTTATCAAACTTAGATAATAATGCTGGTATTTATATCAGACTTTCACAAGAAGATAAAGATAAAAAGTATGAATCAGATAGTGAAAGTGTAACGAATCAAAAAGATATACTCCGTACCTATTGTAAAAACAATGGATTTAATCTAGTTGGAGAATATGTTGATGATGGTTATTCTGGTACTAATTTTGATAGACCTGGATTTACTAAAATGATAGAAGATATAAAAGATAAAAAAATTAATCTAGTAATCGTTAAAGACTTATCAAGATTAGGTAGAGATCATGTAATGACTGGTTATTATATTGAAACATTTTTTCCTGAGAATAAAGTAAGATTTATATCTATTGTTGAAAATTATGATA
>ENA-ORLS01000112-ORLS01000112.1-human-gut-metagenome-genome-assembly--contig:-NODE-112-length-6812-cov-3.05343_pt1 | contig 6812 bp, 6 predicted proteins | sample MGYA00243073_ERZ508836 | MGnify/ENA primary metagenome ERZ508836 (study PRJEB26277, sample SAMN04329824) | human gut metagenome | biome: human-associated habitat | host: Homo sapiens | place: USA...
GATAAGCAGATTTATGATTACACCTATGTATGAATCTAAATCTGAGCTCTATGTACTTTCAAAGAGCACATCCATAACAAGCCTTGCGGATATCCAGACAGGCACCAGCCTGACAAATGATTACATAGTTGTAGTAAAGGGACGTCCGGTGCTGGATCAGGTCATAGAAAATCTGAATCTGAATGAGAGCTACAAGACACTTGGCGGCAGGGTGACGCTTGATAATCCGTCCAACTCGCGAGTACTCAATATCACAGTAACGGATCCCGATCCGCAGATGGCAAAGACCATAGCAGATGAGATAGCAAAGGTCGCATCGGCATATATAGCGGAGAAGATGAAGCAGGATCCGCCGACCATCATCCAGAGCGGATATGATGATGGAGGCGCGGTAAGCCCTAATATCGGCAAAAACACAGTGATAGGAGCCTTTGCGGGAGCATTTCTGTCGATTGCGGTTATAGTGGTTTCTTATCTGTTCAATGATACAATCATAGATACAGAGGATGTGGAGAAGAAGCTCGGCATGAACGTGCTTGGTACACTTCCGCTTGATGAATCGGAGGATGACGGAGAGCAAGGAAAGGGCAGAAAGCATGGCAGAGGCAGCCACAGAAAGAAAAGAAAAAAGAAATTGGCTTCAGCATAAGGAAGCCTGTATCAGGAGATGGGCAGATGGAATTAGTAAAATTTGGCAAGCTAAAAGAACAAAGCTATACGATGAAGGAATCACTTCGAGCTTTGAAGACAAATATACAGTTTTGCGGGGATGATATACGCACGCTTCTTGTGACAAGCTCTGTACCAAATGAAGGCAAAAGCACCGTGGCACTTGATCTGGCGCGGTCGCTTACAGAGTCGGGAAATAGAGTGCTTTTCATAGATACTGATATGCGTAAATCAGTCCTTGCAGGGCGTCTGCGTGCCACAGCGGCAAGTGGAGGGGAGATATGCGGATTGTCGCACTATCTTTCCGGTCAGAGACGTCTTGAGGAAGTGATGTATGGCACGGAAATACCGGGCCTTTTTATGATATTTGCGGGGCCGTCTGTGCCGAATCCGACAGAGATTCTCGAGAAAAAATACTTTCAGGAGCTTCTTAATTTCGGCAAGGAGCACTTTAACTACATAATTATAGACTGTGCACCGATAGGAGCTGCCATAGATGCGGCAGTTGTAGCAAAGTATTGTGACGGAGCTATAATAGTGATAGGACAGGGCATGGCGAGCGCCAGGATGATACAGAGTGTGAAAAAACAGCTCGAGGCATCGGGAGTGAGGATACTGGGGGCTGTGCTCAACAAGGTAAACAACAAGAAAAACAGCCATGTCAGTGGGTACTAAGACAATTACTACATCAGAAATTACAGGCAAACGGAAAACGCAAGAAAAGCAACGATGTAGAGTTAGGAAAATCAAATATGCTTCCGCTTATTGCAAGCCAGCAGTTGTCCAATGCCATGGATGCCTGCATTGTGCGGCAAGCACTTGAGTGGAGCTGGGGCACGGAGTTCCTTGAGATGGAGCAGGCAAGCCAGATGCGCGATGTCAGGGCCATATATGAGCCACGCATAGACATCACGTACAGCAGTGATACAAGACTGTTTACGATAGAGGATAATGGAGTAGGCATAAATGAATATGACCTGGAGCACTTTATCGCACAGATAGGGGCAAGCTATTATACAAGCACAGATTTCTTCAATCAGCAGCTGAAGTATGAGCCGTATTCTCACTATGGCATCGGGCTATGCTCGTGCTTTACAGTCTCAAAGGCTGTGCTCATCGAGTCGAAAAAGGATAAGGTCATAAACACTGCCTGGAACATAAGCAATCCGCAGGATACCGCACCTGTCATGGCAAAGTGGTTTGGAGAGAGCGGCCAGATAGAGTATGTCATATCGCAGAAAAAGACACCGGGTACACGCATCTCTATCCCCGTTAAACCATCAGATGCGCCGTATATATCAGGTGTGATACGAGGGAGGTATGCCTGTCACAGCCAAAGGCAAAGTGGAACTATCCGATGAATGAGCTTGTTGGCATGAATATCATACGAGTGGATAACAGCCTGCTTGAGGGCTATGTTGCCATATATCATCCAAAGCACAAGGGGTATTTTCATAAGTCCACGCTGTACCAGCAGGGAGTTCTTGTCTCAGATGCTACAGACATACTGGGGCTTGCACCATCATGGATAGACAATTTCTCGTATCAGCTCAATATCAAAAAGAGGTTTTTAAATATAAGCATATCAAGAGACGGAGCAGCCTTCGATGAAAAGCTCATAGAGCTCCGCCAGTATATAGGACAGATTATCATAGATGCCTTTGGGCAGAGCCCGCTTACACTCGGCCAGTATCTGTCAGATGGCAGAAAACGGCTGGTATGTGAATACGAGGCGGAAAACGAGCTGGTAAGCAGAGCTGTACAGGTGCTTGTATATATAAAGGAGCGCGAGGTAGAGGTCCCGGTGAGGACAGTAATAAACGGCTTTATCGGGCGGAAAATAAAGATAGCTTTCATGCAGAGAGCACTTTTTGCCCACTATAGGGAGAACTACCCTTATGATTATGGTCAGTTTATTGACAAGTACGATATCATAGTATTTGAGCAGAATATCAGAGCCTTCTGGCAGTTTATGACACCGTATATCACATCGATGGAGTATGTTATGGGTGACATGCCGGGCATCATATACACTGATGTATCGGCAGACTTAACCGTGGCAAAGACAGCAGCAACGTTTCGAAACGACTACGTGCTAAGACCGGAGTATTATGATCTGGACCCTGTATTTTGTCTGGTGTCAAATGAGCTGACAGACCCGATGGAGCTGGTGATAAATACCCACAACCGCAATGCGATGCTTTTGCAGCGAGCCGAAAAGTACAAAAAGGTAAGGATTGCAAGAGCTGTGATCATAGAAAATATCAAGCAGAGGATACTGGGCAATGCATCCAGATGGAACAGTATCATAGATTTTGGAGGAGAGCTCGTGCACCAATATGAGCTGGAAAAGCCAATGAGCCTGCAGGCACAGTGGTGCCTCGAGAGAGACTTCCCGGATGAAATCAATGCGTATATAGCAAAGACCTTTACAGACAAGGAAATCGCGGATTACGGGCTTACAAGTCTTTATTTTACAAGGAAGGCCTTTATAAAGTGGTGGATGGCACCATAGGTTGTACCGCCATGACATATATTATCAAACACTTATTGAAGCATGAATAAGGAGAACATGAAAATGGAGATATTAGACTTAAACAACGAAGAAGACACAAAAACAACCGATGAGATGGAGCCAAAAAAGCCGGAGGAAAAAACATCACCTGTCAAGGAATTCTTACGCTGAGTGTTTACAATCGCATTCGCCATTGTAGCGGCAATACTCATAAAGAACTATGTCATTATAAATGCAAATATCCCGTCAGGCTCGATGGAGAACACCATACAGATTGGAGATGACATATTTGGCTTCAGGCTCGCATATACATTTTCTGACCCAAAGAGAGGGGATATAGTCATATTCAATGCACCGGATTCGCCTTCTGAGAAATACATCAAGCGTGTAATAGGTCTGCCGGGAGAGACAGTCACCATAGAGGACGGCCGGGTGTATATAGACGGTGAGGCGCTTGAGGAGGATTATCTCAAGTCAAACCAGAGCGGTGAGGATCCGTGGACAGTAAATGCCGGACCTTACGAGTTTAAGGTGCCACAGGACTCATATCTGCTGCTCGGTGACAACAGAAATGGCTCATCAGACGCAAGAGTCTGGGAGCACACATATGTGTCTAAGGACGATATACTTGCAAAAGCGATATTCAGATATTATCCGTTCGACAGATTCGGAGCGGTGAAAAAAGCTGTAAATCAGGATATAAAATAAAAATTGAGGTAAGGTAAATGCCAGAGACAGAATCTGACATTGAAAAACGAAATAAATATGGCATGCTGTGCGGTATAGTCGGTATATTTTTAAACCTCATACTCTTTGCCGGCAAGCTCTTTGCAGGAATGTTTAGCGGTGCAATCTCAATCACTGCGGATGCATTCAACAACCTGTCAGATGCAGGTTCATCAATCATCACGATAGCAGGCTTCAAGATGGCGGCACAGAGAGCCGACGAGGAGCATCCATACGGACATGCGAGGATGGAGTATGTGGCTACACTGGCAGTTGCAGCAATCATACTCATCATGGGCTTTGAGCTGTTCAGGGATTCCTTTGGCAAAATCATAAAGCCGCAGGACATAGAGTTTTCATGGCTTATTGTAGCGATACTACTGGCATCAATAGCAGTAAAATGCGTCATGGCGGTATACAATTTCTATTTTTCAAAAAAGCTTGATTCATCAACACTCGAAGCGACAGGCAGGGACAGTCTGTCAGACTGTATCGCTACATCTGTAGTACATGCAGCCACACTCATAGCGCACTTTACAAGACTCAATCTGGATGGAATAGGCGGCGTATTTGTGTCATTGTTTATATTCTATTCAGGAATATCGTCAGCCAGAGAGGCGATAGACCCGCTGCTTGGAGCAAAGCCGGAGCCGGAGTTTGTCGATAGACTCAAGGAGATGGTACTGGACTTTGACAAAAACATACTCGGTATGCATGACCTTATGGTGCATGATTATGGACCGGGACACAGGATAGTATCGTTTCATGCAGAGGTGCCGGAGGACGGGGATATGGTCGAGCTGCACGATATAATCGATAATCTGGAGCGCAGGATACGAAGGGAGCTGGGATGTATAGTGACCATCCACATGGACCCGGTAGCGATAGAGGACGAGGAGGTAGCCGGACTGAAGGCCGAGGTGCTCTCCGTGATAAAAGGGCTTGATTCGCACATAAATATGCACGATTTCCGTATTATCAGAGGTGATACACATACGAATCTGGTTTTTGACATTGCAGTTCCATTTGGTTATATCACCTCAGATGATGATATATGCAATGCAATACAGGAAAATGTCAGGAAAAAGCTTGGAAAGAATTACTATACCGTGATAGAGGTAGACCGCGACAATTACATAAATATATGACATTGTAATAGATATATATACGAGCTTTGCCGGTGGCTGTTGGGATAAAGAAACGGTGCACAATAAGATAAAAGAGGGTAAAGTATATGTTACGAATAGGAATAAGTGAAGACTCAGCGGAAGCAAGGCAGCATATGCTGCAATTATGTCAGAAATATTATGAAAACAATACGGATGCATTTGAATATAAAATGTATAAAAACGCAGAAGAGGTTCTCGAATATTGTGATGATGAGGAAAACCAAAAAATAGATATACTTTTTCTGGATATAGAGATGGATGGTCTCAGCGGAATTAAACTAAAGGAACGAGTACTGAAACTGGACAAGATCTGGCGGATAGCATTTGTGTCGAGTCATGAAGAGAAGATGATAGAATCCTTTGGAATCAAGACTATAGATTTTATCAGGAAGCCGGCTGGATATATGGATGTGAAAGCAGTGTTGGAAAAGGTATTGATAGAGAAATGTGAGAATATAGGCATTTCGTATTTGTCAGAAAGAGGTCTAAACATAGTAATCTATGCGGAGGACATAAGATATATAGAGGCACAGGGAAAATACTCTTATATTTATACAAAGGGGCAGAACTTTGTAGGAATAAATATATCTGAGATTGAGAAACGGCTTGAGGACAGTTCTGTGATACGTGTTCATAAATCATATATGGTTAATCTTGAATATGCCACACTTAGAAATGGAAAATTATCTATAAGAGATATGGATATTGAAATTCCGATTGGTAGAAGCTATAAAGAAACCGTAAAAAGGTTATATCATGAGTATGGTGAAAGAATGGCGAGGCGAAGAATGTGATAAGGGATATATTGTATTTGATAGTATATTTTATAACAGAGACTGTACTTTATTCATTAGCATATCGTACTGTACTGAGCAGAGGTATTTCCATTAAAGCTGTCTGATGGATGTTATATATTATTGCGGTGGTAATTACAGGTAGTATTGTTTATGTACATGTTGCCTGTTTATATAATAGAGCCATTTGAAATTCAAAATCTGATTTTGTACCCGTTCGTAGTTATAGCAAGCTCCATATTTGGAATTTTGTTTTCCTTTATTATATCTATAAAAATTGGAATTTCTCAATACTATGTTAAGGAATCTCCGGCTTTAACGATTTTATGTCAGATATTGAGTATAGGTGTCTGGGCGCTAATATATGTAATAAAACGAAGAAAAAATGATCAGGAAGAAGTGGTTTTAGATCTAAAACATTACATAATTTTGTATTTAGTTACCATCAGTTCATTGATATTAGTAGGATCAATTCAGATTTTTTCAGAATTGGAAGAGTATGAAGATTTGCAAATTTATGGGGTGTTTGCAGTAATGGCTTGCTGTACACTTGTTGTGGTTACACTTATGCAGATTGTTGTTTTAAGCCAGAATGCATATATAAAAAAGTCAAATGACATGTATAAGGAGCATATGGCTTTACAAAAGCAGCACTATGAGCATATGCTTCTGCAATATGAAGAACTGCGGAATTTCCGTCATGATGTAAAAAATCATATGCTTGCGTTAAATAGTATGTGTACCAGCGAAGATAATTCACAAATAAAAAAATATTTATCGCAGCTGCCTAATGAGGTTTCATCTAAAAAACCGGTAGAGTACACCGGAAACAGGGAATTGGATGCGGTAATAGCTCCATTTGTCCTGGAAGCGGAAAGAAAAAATATAAAGGTTCAGTTTAAGGGGCGCGTATCGGATAATGTAGCAATTGATATGTTT
>ENA-ORLS01000116-ORLS01000116.1-human-gut-metagenome-genome-assembly--contig:-NODE-116-length-6653-cov-3.1264_pt1 | contig 6653 bp, 6 predicted proteins | sample MGYA00243073_ERZ508836 | MGnify/ENA primary metagenome ERZ508836 (study PRJEB26277, sample SAMN04329824) | human gut metagenome | biome: human-associated habitat | host: Homo sapiens | place: USA...
AAAATAATTATACTTATTAATATATTCAAAGTAAATAAAAATCGCCAAATGCGATTTTTCATCTATAATAATCCTTCATATAAATTAAGTTTTTACTATATTTGTTTTAATTGTTTTTTTAAATACTATTCTAAAAATATTTCTTACTAATGGTCCTACAAAAAAGATTTGTAAAGGATAAGCCATTATAAAGTTCTTACAATATAATATCAAGTAATTACATACAATATTACTATTTATTAAGTATTGTGCAAATAAAGCATATATACTCATTAATCCTACCATAATAAGCTCTGTAAATGTTTGAATTGATAAAATAACAAACATTTTATTATCCTCTTTAGGATTTACTATTCTAAATGCCAATTTTTTTGCAATAGGACTTGCAACAAAAAACGCTAATACAAATACTATTATCCCTTCAATGGGAAACTCTTTTAAGGCAATTAGAAAAGTTTGATTGATTAAACCCTCAGATAAATTTATTGCTACGCTATAAACTACCATACAATAAGCCATTACAACAGCAGTTATTAAAGTAAATATAAAGTTCTGAAACTTTGTTTTAGGCATTATATACCTCCTCCTTTCTTTAAAAAGTTATCGGTATTTTTTCTATAAATGAAAAAATACCATCTAGTCGCAGACATAGACTAGACAGCATTTAATGTCTCTAACATTATATTACAAATTTCTATTTTGTTCAATGCGAAACTTTTATTTTGTGAAAACAAATATTATTTATTACTCATATATTCAAGGAATGTTAACTACTAACAATTTTACATAAATTTAAGTATTATGATTAAATTTTATCTATAATATACCACAACTAATTTTTGTAATATTTTTCATAAACAATTGAAAAAAGTTTAATTTATCAACATTTTTAGTAGCTACTAAATCTTGTGTTGCCACTACTTTATTATTATCTAATACTGATATTTTTCCTACCACATCACCTTTTTTCAAAGGTAATACTATCTTGCCTACTTTTACACTCGTTTTATATTTAGTGTTACTAATTCCTTTATCCTTAAGGATACTAACATCATATTTTGGCACTATAGTAATAGACTTTTCTGTTGCCTTGTCTAATTTAATTTTCTTTATTTCATCCGTACTCTTTTTAATCAATTGAATTTGCTTATTATTAAATCCATAATCCAATAATTGAGCTGCCTCACTATTTCTTACTTTAGCATTATCTTCTCCCAAAACTATTGCAATAAGTCTCATTCCATCTCGTTTTGCTGTCACTGCCAAGCAGTACTTAGCATTATCCGTATGCCCAGTCTTTAGTCCATCTGCTCCATTATAAGTTCTTACTAATTTATTTGTATTAACAAGCCAAAATTTGTTTGGTGTATTAACTCTTAAATAATCTTCATAAACTCCAGAAAATTCTAATATTTCTTGATGACTAAGTAATGTTCTAGCAATTATTGCCATATCATAGGCACTAGAAAAATGTCCATCTTCATCAAGTCCGGTAGCATTTTTAAATACCGTGTTTTTAAGTCCTAACTCCTTTACTTTGTCATTAATTTTTTTGACAAACTTATCCTCACTTCCTGCTATATATTCTGCCATAGCAACCACCGCATCATTAGCACTAGCCATAGAAATACCCTTAAATAAATCTCTTACTGTCATCTTTTCATTAGCTGCTAAATATATTTGTGAGCCACCCATATCTGCTGCATTTTTAGAAGCTGTTACTACATCAGACCATTTAATATTTCCTGATTCTATGTTCTCTAATATTATTATTTGAGCGACCATCTTTGTCATAGAAGCCACCGCTACCTGTTTATCCTTATCTTTTTCAAAAATAATTTCCCCAGTAGACTCTTCCATTAATAGACCACTAACAGCATTACTTATAAGAGATGTTTCTTCACTTTCATTATTTTTTTCCACATTAGTGTTTGTATTATTATTATCTTGACTATTATAAATATTAGTTTCTTGAGCTAAAACACTAATAGGCATTACCAACAAACAAAAAATAAATATAAATATTATTCTTTTCAATATATCAACTCCTATTAAAGATTATTCTTGAAATAAAAAAAAAGAACTATGATAAAATCATAGACTAATTATTATTATTTTCTTTTATATATGGCATCAAAATATCTGTAATAATGTTATAAGCTTCATCTGAAACATGTAGCCCATCTCTTGTGTATTCTAATTTTAAATTTCCATCATCATCAAGTAGATGATTATAAATATCAATATACGTACTTACCTTTTTATTATCACAGAACTTTTTTAATTCTTTATTTATATCTTTTATTGTTTTATTATCTCTATCATAAACCATTTCCTTATTAATCTTTTCATCATCACTATTATTAACAGGATAAATACTTTCTAAATATACTTTTGCATTAGGTCTTTTATCATTGATATCATTAACAATTTTTTTAATATTTCCTACTATATATTCATTGCTTCTATCATCAAAAAAATCATTTGTTCCAATAAGTAAAAATACTTTAGTTGGATTATAAATATATAACCTATCATATAGTTCATCATAAATATCCATAGTTTTATACCCAGACTTTCCTGTATTAATTACTGGAAGATTTTTATAGTGTTTATCTAAATCATAAAGTTCAGTAATAGAGTCACCAATAAAAACAATATTTTCTTTTCTATAATCCATTTTATTTTCAACAACTACCTTTTTTTCTTTTGTTCCTAATTTAAAAAAACATAGACTACTTATTAATAATAGTAATAATATAATCAAAATAATACCTACACCAATAATTAATTTTTTCCTTTTGCCTCTTTTCGTAATACATTTTACTAAATCTAAAAATGATTCTTCCTTATTACAACAATATACATTTGTATAGCTTTCATAATTTTTTTCTAATTTTGTCATTTTTTCCTTACTAGTCAAAATAATAATCTGTTTCTTTTCTTTTAAAGCAAATTTAATAACAGTAGGATTAGAGTCAGTAACAACTATAGTTGATTTTCTTATCAAACTATACATATCATCATTATCATAACAAAATTTTAATTCATTATTATCAAATATTTCTATTATATTATCTAAAATTTTTTTATTTTTTACTGAAATATAAATCATATATAAAACTCCTAAAATTAAAAAAAGAATAATATTCTTAACCACTACCAATTATAGCAAAATTAAGATTATTATTCTATATTACTGAACATTTTGACTAATGTTTTATCCTTGAGATGATCTAATAATGTAAAGTTCACTCAACCATTTGTAATATCTGTTTCTAATTTTTTCTGATATTTTTCTATTAGAAATGAACTTAAACAATGCTACTCGCAATCTTTCTATAATCATAGAACCTACAAATATTGCTATAGTCATTAAAAATGCATAGAATATAAACCAACTCTTACTACTATTAACAGATAATAGGCCAAGCCATCCATATATTTTACTTCTTACATAATTATTTTCATGAATAAAGTATACTCCTAGCATCAAACTAGAACACTTATTAATAAATTTAGACTTTATATCTAAAGTGGTAAAAATAGAAAAATAAGCAACACTTTGTATTATAATTTTAGGGTTACTATAAGCTAATGAGTCTGAATCTATAAAACTTGCGACTAAATCTAAAATTTGATTAGTACCTGAAATATGTTTACCATAGTAAAATAATATATTATTTAGTAGAGCACATCCCAAAAATAAACAAATCATAATTACTCTAAATAACTTTTTAGAAAAGATTTTAAAAAAGTAACTATTCTCCAATGGATATATTCTAAGATAGGCTCCTACTAAGTATAAATATATAAAACCATATAAAGAATAACCATTATTAAAAAACATTTCTCCACCAGTAATTGCTGGGATTATTGAAAAAACTAGAAATCCACACACCAACATTTTCTGATAAAAATTTTTACTAATACTAGATATTAATTTATTAATAAAAGGGGATAAACAATATAATAAAATATACACTTTTATAAACCAATAATTATCAATAGTAACTGGTAACAAGTCTTTTAAAACTTGCACCTTACTGACGGAAATAATTCCTAAAATAGAAAAAAGTAATAATATCACAACTCTATAGAACCAACTAGCATTAATTATTTTCAACAACTGTTTTTGCTTAAATTTAGATTTAGACTGATAATATCCAGATACTAAAACATAAGAATTAACATGTACTATTAATATAAATTCGAAAAAATAATAAATAATACTCATTGACTTATTTGGTGTATCTAATAACCTTCCAAATAAAAATACGTGTCCTAACACTATGAAAAACATTGATAAAATTCTCATTAATTCATGATTAGAGTTTCTTTCTCTTGTTACTGCATTTGCCATATACCTATATCCCCCTAAGTATGTATCCAATCTTATATGTACATTATAAATTACAATATAGGTTTTTTCAAGTATACAAAAGAAAAAAGATAATAATCAAACAAATAATTATTATCTTAAATTAAATAATTCTTTTATATCTTTTATACTTTTTTTTGCTAACTTTGTATATTCCTTTCTAAACTTAGCATATTCGTTCAAAATAATCTGCTTGTTTTTTTCTACAGATAATATTTTATCATTCATTTCATTAATATCATCATCACTCTTCAATACTAGATTACTTTTTAATACTTCATTACCATCGAAAAAGTCAGTATTTCCAACAATACAAGGAATACCTCTATCCATACTTTCTAATATAAAAGGATAACATATAGAAGAAAATTGTCCATAAAAATTAATAGTATTTCCATCAATACATTCAGATATACTTTTTGATTTAATCAATTTTAGATTAAATCTTTTAGCAAATTTGGAAACAGCCCTAATAGGCTTATACGTCTTAACATTTTTGTAGTTTGTCAACGTAATGGCACTAAGTTCATTAATTGTATTACCATAAACACTACTAGAATCATCAATAATACCAATACTGTTGCCAGTAGATCCTTTTGTTTGTAAAACATCAAGTTTTAAATATTTAGCTCCATATTTATCCTTTAACAACATATAAGTCGCATAGTCAATACATATTATACCATCTACTAAATTCATATCTATATATTTTAAAAGTAAAAGTAATTCATTTAATTTCTTATAATCAGATAATTCAGATACAGAATATTCAAAAATAATATATTTTTTTGAATTATTAGATAGCATATTCAATAATAAATCATTTGCTTCTGTTAAGTTATAGAAAACTATATTTTGAACACCGCCAAGGCTTGAGGCATATTTTTCAATTTTCTTAATTGAATTTTTTTCATCAAATTCAAATACTGCATCTTCCCCAAAACTGTATGAAATAGCATTGTAATAATTACTATTTGGAGATATTACTACTTTATATTTAATCACTATTATCACCTAATTCTATATAACGTTTTACTAATTCTTTACCACTATTTAAATTTTTCACACTAAATTCATCATACAATTTAAGGACTCTTTTTCTATTATCATTGAAATAAATTATATTCTAATATATATCTAAAGTATTATTCTCATTATTAAATACCAAATATTGTTCAAACTCGCTATTTTTAAAATAATGATGATTATTTCCTGTTAAACATGGAACACCTACATAAAAACTTTCAAGAGGTACCATAGGCGCGCATTCACTAAATGTAACATAAAGATTTATATCCGTATTACTCATTCTATTTAATAATTGTTCACGAGGAATACCTTTATCAACACCAGTTGTTTTTATACCAAGAAGATGACAAAAAGCAACCGTTGTTTCAGATCTAGGAACAATATCTAATATAACTTCCTTGTCTTTTATTTCTTTTCCAACAAAATAAGCACTTGCCAAACTAGAGAACACATTTTTTCTAGTATTTGTTGCCAGAACAGCATAAACACCTATTACAAACTTATTTTTATCTTTTTTCTTCTTATTAATATCAAAATTAATGTTAACTAAATTTTTCAAAAAGGTTGCGTTACATCCTTTATCTTTATAAAAGTCAATAATTGATTCTTTACAAAAAGCCATTTCAGAAACTATGTTCTTTTTCTCTAACAAATAAATTTGTTTATTCATCTTCCACCCATATTCATCAAGATATTGTGAGTGACTTCCATGAAAATATGTCTTTACAACAACACCATCTTTATGAAGCAATTTTGCTAGCTTATACCACCCAATAACATATCAACTAAAGATAACTACCTTTATATTAATACTTTTAATACTATTTCGAACCAATTTAATTTCTTTAGAACTAATTAATTCACCACAAGGAACACTATTCTCAAATAATTCTACAGTTGCACTAGAAACTCCTGTAAAGGCCGGATTATGAAAAGCAACATAGTCTTTATTTTTACACGAATCTATTTCATTAAGTGTTAGTTGCAAAAGTTCTCTATGCTTTTTAGTATCCTTTTTCCTAAATTCTTTAAACTTTAAAAGTGGAAATAATAGTATTTTTATTACTTTCTTTAACATTCTAGCAACACTAAACAAGAAAGTAGATATATAGCTACCAAAAATACTATAAATTATATTTTTTAGTCTTCCCTTTAACGTAATAAAATCATAATGAAAATAATTTTTAGTTCTCGTATTTTTAGAGATAGATTTAGTGTGACCATCATAAGATAAAGGATAAAA
>ENA-ORLS01000117-ORLS01000117.1-human-gut-metagenome-genome-assembly--contig:-NODE-117-length-6617-cov-2.85111_pt1 | contig 6617 bp, 9 predicted proteins | sample MGYA00243073_ERZ508836 | MGnify/ENA primary metagenome ERZ508836 (study PRJEB26277, sample SAMN04329824) | human gut metagenome | biome: human-associated habitat | host: Homo sapiens | place: USA...
CAAAGCTCCTACTAACATTAAAATAATTGGTACTAAAATTTTTTTCTTTTCACTATATAAAAAGTATCTTAATAAAATAAGACAAACGCCAACAAATGGTATAAAATATAAAAATACCAAGATTATAGGAATGCTACATAGCAATCTTATAAAGGAATTATATTTCATAATTACCTCCTATAAATTTTATTATAACACTTCATTATCCGACTGTAACATTTAATTTATATTTTTATACATTTTTAATTATCATAAACAAAGGATAACACCAAACAACAAAAACTTATCAAACAAAAACTATTAGTTACTCACTAATAGTTTTTTGTGGTTTTAAAATTATTTTAATTGCATCATCTGTACCGCTTGTAAGTCTCTCAAATGAGTGTTGAGCTTCACTTAATGGAACTTTATCATCTATATATTTTACTACATTAATTATTTTTTGTGAAATTAAATCTATACACGTATCAAATTCCTTTTCTGTATAAGCAATAGCTCCTTGCATTTTTACTTCACCCATAACTGACATAACGCTAGGAATACTAATAGGTTCCATAGATACACCAACAAGAACTATTGTACCTCCTGGTTTTACAGCCATAATAGCCTCACTAACCGCAGCACTAGAACCACAACATTCAATTACAACATCAAAGCCGCCATTTTTTTGTACTAATGAAGGAATAACTTTAGGGTCTTTTGCATCATAAAATTTATCTACTTTACCAAATTTTAAAGATTTTTTACCTCTCTTTTCATTTGTTTCAAGTAAAGCAACGTTACTCGCACCATTTAATTTTGCAAATTCACTAGCCATAAGTCCAATGATTCCGCCACCTATTATTAAGACACTATTACCTACTTTGATATCCGCTAAATTAATAGCGTGTAAGCTAACTGCTGAGGGCTCAACCATTGCTGCTTCATCATCACTAATACTATCAGGAATTTTACGTACCATATCACCACGACACTTAATATATTCACTATATGCTCCAGGTCTTGTTAAAGAAAGCCCTAAAGCATCAGTCCATGTTGAACGACAGTATTGTGGATTACCACTCTTACAAGCATCACATTTAAGACATGGAGAAATAGGTAATCCTGTAACCCTTTGTCCTATCTTTAAGTCATTTCTATCTCCTGGATCTAAAACTTCACCAGCAAATTCATGTCCCATTACTAATCCCTTAGGCTCACCACTAACAAAATAATGAATATCAGAACCACAAATACCACACGAATTAACTTTAATGATTACATCACTTCTACTTCTCTCTGGCATTTCCATTTCTTCTACTTTTAACTTCTTTGCACCAGTCATTTTCACACACTGCATATAAATACCTCCTATTATTACTATAATTGTACACAAAAAAAGATAAACTTTCAATGTTTACCAATATATTTATTTTTTACCCTTTCTAAAGTCTTATTACGAGGGGGATTAGAATTACTCTGTTTATTACTTTGCTTTGTATTTTCACTCTTAGTTTTAGTAGAAACATATAAAGTTGTATCTCCTATCACGCTAATTTTATTATTTGAAACAATTAATTGTTCCACATCAACTAAAGAAGCCCTATGTCCAGAGAAAGTTATTTGAAGCTTTAGAAAACTGGGAATGGTATTACTAGCATTTTCGAGAACAATATCACTTAATGAGGGAACATAAATATTTAAATTACCCGTATTTGAAACACTAAATTTATGCAAATGACCATTAAGTGTTAAAAAGGAAGAATCATTTTCTAAATTACTGTTATTAGATTGTTGCGATTTAATTCTATGTTTAATAAGTATACTTTCACCCTTAACATCTATTTTTCCAGAAGTATATCCCAAAGGAACAATATCATGCCTATTATAATATAGAATCTTGACTAAATCCAATCCTGATGAGAAAAGAGAATCAGCATCATGATTACCTAAAGTGACAAAATTTAAAATATTTTTATCAAATGGATAATTTTTAAGAAGATATCTTGCCTGTTCCTCATAACTACAAATATTATTAGGACATCCAAACATACCATTAATCAAATCACCTGCATTAATTATTATATGAATATCATTTTTTATACAATAATCATACATTAAGTTAAGACAATCAAGTCTTTCTAAACAAGAACCTAAATGTAAATCAGACACTACTAAAGCCTGAAAAATATTCTTCTCATTATCCATAATTATTCTATTAGTCAAATCATCATCATTAAAAGACTTGTTTAAGATATATTTTATATCTCCATTATAATAATAATGTCTAGAAAATGAATATCCATTAACAGATAAGTTCTTAATTCTTTGGAATATTTTTTTATTACTTATATTCATATCTAAAGAAATTTGATTTACAGTTTTTTCTTCCTAAATATTCTTTAATAATCTTTCATTTTCACTTGTCATATACTTCTCCCAAACCAAAAATTATTATAACATAATACTAAATTTTCAAAATTTCTGATAATTTTTTTACTATTTCTTCTACTATCTTATCCTTATTTTCATGTCTCGTCTTCAATAATGCTCTATAGGTAAAATTATAATATTTATCGGTATCTTTATCATAAATACTAATATAAACTAAGTTATCATCACCAAATTTATTATTCTTATCAACTCTATTTAGCTTACCTGTTACACCAACTCCATAATTGGAATCAGTAAATAATGAAATATTTTTACTCATCTCCTGAGCTGTCTCCATACTATAAACACTATACTTATCTATTACCTCTTTAGAAACACCCATCTTTTCCTTAAAAAAATTACTATATGTAACAGCTCCAAACTTAAATGCTTCACTTGCCCCATCAACATTTGTAATACTATTACTAACAGCGCCACCTGTACAAGATTCCATTGTACTAATCGTTTTATTTAACCTAATTAATTTATTAACTATTTCTTTCATAATTTTCCTCCACCAATATTATTTATCTAATACTAATTTTTATTCATTTTATCATATTGCTTATATAAATACTGCACACCATTCTCTAATTTAAAATAATGAATTATATAAAATATAACAAATATCATTAATATAAAACCTATTATTAAAAATCCTATAAAAACATTCCCTAAAGCAAAAAATATTAGCATCATAAGTACATAAAATAAAGTAACTACTAAATGAATAAATCTTTCATGTTGAAAAAAGCTTATCTTTATTAGGTGTTCATTAATACACTTATCGTCTATCTTACCATCTCTTATTTTTCTATCTATATTTTCTATGTAATCATATAAGTATTTTCTCATGATATCACGATCATAATTATTCATCATAAATAACATAAAAAAATAGTATTTCTACTATTTTATAATGAAAAAATAAAAATACTTTGAAATCATGTTTTCTAATATAATTCATCAAGAACTTAATTACTAAAATACTAACTATAAAAGCAACAAGACACCCAATTCCAAGAAGTGCTAACTCTCCAGCTTGAAAAGCTACGCCTACTTTCATAATATATTTTAAAAGTTTCAATAAAGATGCTCCAAACATAACAGGAATAGCTAAGAAAAATGTAAATTGTGCCGCAACACTTCTCTTTAACCCAAGAATTAAACCTCCAATTATAGTAGCACCACTTCTACTAGTACCAGGTATTAAAGATAACAATTGAAATACCCCTACGCCTAAAGCTTGTTTATAAGTAATATCATTTAAATTTTCAGTTTTTCCTTTTCCCATATTTTTTGATTCAACTACTATAAATATAATACCATAGATTATTAACATTAAAGAAACTACAATACTATTATATAAATGAGCATCAAACCAATCGTCTAATAATATTCAAATAATAGCGGCAGGAACACATGCTACTAATATTTTGCCCCATAAATTAAATGTTTCTTTTGTCTCTTTTTTTGTTTTGCCAAAACCAAATGGCCATATAGTTTTAAAATACATAACAACAACAGCCATAATAGCACCTAACTGAATAACTACTTCAAACAAACTATAAAAATCCTTACTAACATTCAAATTAATAAATTCATTTAAAAGTATCATATGTCCAGTAGAAGAAATAGGTAACCATTCTGTTATTCCTTCAACTATACCGAATAAAATTGCTTTAATAATTTCCATATCATCATCTCCTAGAATTCCTCTAAATTTTACTTCAGTAACAATAAAATTATACCAAAAAAAAAGTGTTTTTCCACTCTTTTTAACTATTTATTTATACTTTACACTTTTTTCTTAGTCATAACAATATTTTTTCTCTTCATTTCATATATATCAGTTTTTTCATCTAAAATACTATTAGATTGAAGTGATAAATCATTATTAACAAAATCACTTGTCATTGACATGTTAATTTGTTTTTTTACGTCAGTAAGTAAATTAATATTACACTGAACAAAATCAGCTAAATATATATCATATTTCTGAATAAAATCAATAATAAAATGATTAATACCATACTCTAAAAAATCATCTTTTCTTCGAAATTTAGAGTGTACATTCTTCACTATATCATTAATAACATCAAAGGAAAAAATATCTTTAAGCATTTTTCTTGCAAAAAACATCTGTTCAGTTTTTTTTGTATATTCACTAAGTATAAAAACAAACCCAAGACCAATTTCATTACTCATAGTAGCCATTTCTTCATCTTTTGTTGCATCTTCAATCACTAATTTTTCATATTTATAAATAATATTCAAAAAATTATTATAAATTCTTTTTAGATTAGAATATTTACCAAAAGTAATTTGATCATAGATATAAAATATCTCGTGTTTTAATTCAAAAACATCTATTTCATCAACTATATAACTTCGTAAAACTTCATCACAAAACATAACACTATTTGAAAAATGATTAAGTAAATATGAAACAAAATTATAATCATGTTTTACACTATTTGAGCAAAAATAATAAAACATTTTATCATTTGTTTTCTTTATGACATTTAACATAAAATTAGGATCATTTTCTAATCTTTTTCTATTTAATATTGGACTTTTATTTATATAACTATCTATAAGATTTTCATCATAAAACATACTATCACCACTTTGTCAAATTTTATTACTCTATACCATATTCATAAGCATAATAATTACGATAAATAGTGGAAACCATATAGAGAAATAACTGTTAACGAAAACTTCAAAAGTATTATGTCAAAAAGATATAATGATTTTACAACAAGTATGATTATAGAAGAAGATCAAAATAAAATTTTACTAAACTTTCATGACTATTTATTAACATTACTAAGTAGTAAAACTCAAATAAATAGACAAGAGTTCCAAAAAATTTTACAAATCGCCTACCAAACATCATATTTTTCCAACATGTTTAAAAGAGAAACAGCTCTTGAAAATTATAGAAAAAATAACTTTAATTTTCTACCAAGTAGATTACATAGTATTTATTTAACAGACGAAAAAGGTGTCTCTTATTGGATTGATGCTTTGGATGCAAAAGATTATGATTTATGCAGAGTAGAAGTAACTGGTAATATCTTTAAAACAAATGAGCAACTATTACCTGATGAAACCTTATCCTATAAGGATGCCTATGAAAACTCTTTTAAATATTGGCATCCAAACTTTAAAAAAGTACCAGATAATACAAATGAATATCTTGTAAACGGAAAAATTAAGATTCTAGAAAAAATAAAATAAAAAAAAGATTGCTACAACAACTATGAACAAGCAATCTTTTCTATTTTTTATTCTTAACTTTTAAAACCTAATCCACTAAAGAATTTAAGGTTTCCATCCTTACCAAAAGATGCTGTAACATTACTACTTCCATCTCCTGCTACCCAAACATATTTATTCCAAGAACCTAATTCATATAAAGTTCCATCAACTCCACCAACTGCGTTCTTAAAATCAGCATAACTTACTCCATCATTAATTTTAGCCTTTACATCAGCTAAATTATCTAAAGTTACTTTACTATTTTTTAATTCTTTTTTATCATAAGCCATAGTTATAGATGACACTTTGCCACTAAATAAAGTTACTGTTATTTTTTTGTCATTTCCAAAATCATATTCATATTTTTCCATATTTTCTACAGTTGTTTCAACACTCTTAGCTTCGATGCCAACAATATTATTTAATTCATCTACTGTATTACTCAAAGACATTTTAGATAAACATTTATAATATGAACACTTAGCCTTTACCTCTGTTTTTGTTTCTGTGTTATCAGATTGTTTTTTACTTGAATGATTTGTTTTCTTTCCACACCCTGTAATAGAAACTAAAACTAATAAACTTATAACGCCTACAAATAATTTATTTTTCTTCATAACTCTCTCCTCCTCCATCATTATATCTTAAAATATATCTTCTGTAAACATTTAATTAAGTTTTCTAAACTACGAAAATATTAAACTCCTTTATTAAATATTTATTTTCTTGCCAGTAACAACATAATCATAAAATTCCATACATTTAATATGTTTTTTTGGCTTTTCATATAAGTACATCCCAAAAGTTGCATTCTTACTTACATAATTATTTTCTTTAACAAATTTATTTTTCACATCTTCATATAGTTTTTTCATACTTTTGTACTGATGAACTCCCTTATATTTATTCCATGAATGTTCAAACCAGTTATAATTATT
>ENA-ORLS01000123-ORLS01000123.1-human-gut-metagenome-genome-assembly--contig:-NODE-123-length-6176-cov-4.0758_pt1 | contig 6176 bp, 9 predicted proteins | sample MGYA00243073_ERZ508836 | MGnify/ENA primary metagenome ERZ508836 (study PRJEB26277, sample SAMN04329824) | human gut metagenome | biome: human-associated habitat | host: Homo sapiens | place: USA...
CAATAAGCTATATAGAACTATAATTTCGAATCCTTTATATTAATTGATGCGATTACAATAGTTCTTATTCAAATATTATTGTCAATTTTTATTTCATATAAGGATTTATTATTTAATTCATCTGATATGAATTCTTTAGTAGCATATTCAATCCCAAAACCGGCTTTAATTATAACTAACGACTTCTAGTTTTGAATTTATTACATTATTATTTTTTATAAGATATATGATATAATATCAGTGAGTTAAAAAAGGAGACGATAATGAAAAATATAATATTGGACACAGATTTATATAATGAAATAGATGACCAAATTGCTTTAGCATATGTGTTAAAATCAAAAGATGAATTAAATTTAAAGGCAGTTACAATTGCGCCATTTACCAAAGGTGAATATAATACAAAAACGTCAATTGATAAAAGTTATGAAGTAGCTAAGAAAATATTTAAAATGTGCAATGAACAAAATGATAAGATAATATTTAAAGGGGCTACAGAATATTTTACAAACGATTCAACTCAAACCAATGCAGCAGTTAATGAGATAATACAAATAGCTAAAAAAAATGATAAAACATATATTTTAAGTATAGGATGTATAACTAATATTGCATTAGCAATAAAAAAGGACTCATCAATAATAAACAAAATAGAAGTAATTTGGTTAGGTACTAACTTTTTATTTATGAAAAATGATGATTTTAATTTTAGACAAGACGTTGAAGCTGTTAGATATGTATTGGATAGTAAAGTAAAAATAACTATAATTCCTGTTTATCCGGTAAGCTATGGACTAATGATTTCAAAATATGAATTAGAAAGTAGAATAAGAAATTCTAACAAATTGTGTAATTATTTTTGTGATATATTTACAGATGATTACGGTACTGAAAAAATAAGAAGAGTTATATGGGATATTAGCGCTATAGCATATATGATTAATAAAGAATGGTTTGAAACAATGGAAATAAGTTGTCCTAGAATAAAAGAGGATACATCATTTAAATTAACGAAATTTAGACATAAAATAAAATTTGTCCAAAATCTTGATAGTACTGAAATATATGATGATTTATTTTCAAAAATTACGAGGTGAGGTATATATGAAAATAAAATATTATGGTGATAAAATTGAAAAAAGCACTAGAGCAATATCATTATGTGGACCAACTCCTAGAAATAATAAAGTAACTAGTTGGAGAAAAGAAGCTTTGAATATATTACAAAATATTAATTATGATGGAATTGTGTATGTTCCGGAGCTAAAAGATGAAACGCCAGTATTTAAGACAAAGGATGAACAAGTATCTTGGGAGAGAGATTGTTATATGAATTCAAATGTATTATTGTTTTGGGTACCAAGGAAATTTCCATCAATGCTAGGCTTAACTACAAATGTAGAATTTGGTTATTGGCTAAAAAGTAAAAAATGCATATATGGTAGACCAGATGGTGCTTATAGAACACACTATTTGGATTGGTTATATAATTTAGAATGTAATAAAAATCCAATAAATTCATTAGAAGAATTGTTAAAACAAGCAGTAAAAATGAGTAAAGGAGAGCAACTATGAAAAATATAATGATATTTGGGATATGTAGAACCGGGAAGACTACCTTTTCAAAAATGATACAAAAAGAATATAATAACTATCAAATTATAGAAGTTGACACAATCATTTCTGCATTACAAAAAACTGTTCCTAATGTTCCAATTGGATTTATTCACGATAATTTAAAAGAAAATAGATTGCCGGAATTTTTAAATTTGTTTATACAAAAGAATATTAATAAAAACGGGAAAGAACTAGGTTTTATTATAAATGGGGATTCTATCTTGCCAGAAGATTTATCTAAATATTTTGATTTAAAAGATATGATTGTTTATTATTTTGTAACTGAAAAGTTATCTCCTGAACAAATTCTAGAAAATTGTAGGAAGTTTGATTCAAAAGAAGAATGGACTACTAGAAGGTCCGATGATGAATTATTAAATCATTTTAAATTTTATAAAGATATAGAAAAGAAAATTATAAAAGATTGTAAGATGTATAATATAAAATGCATTGATACATCTGAAAACAGGCTAATATTATTTAACCTGTTATTGGATGAGGTAAATTGTGAGTTGAATATATAAATTTTATGTATTAGTAATGCTTATTCCTATTTATAAAAAATATGATATACTTTAGTAAATTGATTGATATTTGTATCAACCTTTATGAGAGCCAAAAGCTGTATATATCTACTTTATTGGTACCAGATTGATAGGAAACGCGAACTTTTTCAAGATACTCTCAAATTAAATTGAAAGTAGTTTTATTTTGAAGCTTAATAATATATGAGTAAATTAATATATTGTTAAGTGTGTATAAAATAATTTATTAGTAATCATTTCAATTTATTTTTAATATTCAAATGATGTTATGATGGAGGTAAGATTATGAATTTAGAAAAAGGAAAAGTTAGTAAAAAACAAAAAATAGTTATTTTTGATTTGTTTGGTGTAGTTATAGATAGTCATTCTAAAACAAAATATAATGTACATGATGCTAGAAGTTTAGGATAATATATATTTAGAGAAAAATATAAATCTAAGTAGGTTTGATAATTTATTTTTTTCTTGTGATTTAGGAATGGAAAAGCCGGATGTTAAAGTATTTGAATATGTATCTAGGAAAACTGGAATTGAAGGAAAAAATATTTTATTTATAGATGATAGTGTTAAAAATATAGATGCCGCAAGAGAGCTAGGCTGGAATGTATGCAATGCAACAGGCGATGAATTTGATAAAATAAAAGAAACAGTGGAAGAATTTTTGATGAAGGATTAAAGGCGTATTTATGCGGATTGGAGTAGATATAGATTGTGTTTTGACAAATGACGATGATTATATTTTAGTAAATATTGTTATGTAAATAATCTGAATGGATTTGATAATGCTAATCTGTATGAATATAGAAAAATAGGTTGGAATGAAGATGTAATAAATGATTATAGGGGAAAATATTTTTTTAATTATGTAAAAAATAAACCTGCAAAAAGTTCGCAAGCGATGTTATAAAAAGACTAAGATTTGGTGGACATGAAATATATATTATATTTGCACGATATAAAACATCTGAAAATAAATGGTCATAGTGTAAGAAAATGTACGCTAGGGTGGTTAAGAAAAAACAATATAGAGGTAAAATGTAAATTAGCTGAAAAACATAAAATAAGGATGAAACATTAATTATAATGTGGTTTATCTAGTTTAATAATTAATTTACTTATTAGTGTTATATGTGTATAATTATTACAGAAAGAAGTGATAGGATGGAATTTACTAAGGACTGGCAAGATTATGAGATAATAGATGCTTCAAGAGGAGAAAAATTGGAACGCTGGGGAAATATTTATTTACTTAGACCAGATCCACAAATTATTTGGGACAATGGGAATTTATCTCAAAAATATAAAGGTAAGATTGATGCGATATATCATCGCAGTAATAAAGGTGGGGGACACTGGGAAAATTTAAAAAAATTTAATCCAGTTTGGCAAGTTAAGTATAAAAATTTAACGTTTAATATAAAACAAATGGGCTTTAAACATACGGGATTATTTCCTGAACAGGCTTATAATTGGGATATGATGATTAAAAAGATAAAAAACAGTAAAAAACCAGTTAAAGTATTAAACTTATTTGCCTATACTGGTGGAGCTAGTTGTGCTTGTCTAAGTGCTGGAGCATCAGTTGTTCACGTTGATTCCTCTAAGGGAATGGTTGATTGGTGTAAAGAAAATGTCAACTCTTGTAAATTAGGTGATAAACCAATTCGATTTTTGATAGATGATGTTGTCAAATTTGTAAAAAGAGAAATAAGAAGAGGCAATAAGTATGACGCTATTATAATGGATCCTCCAAGTTACGGTAGAGGAAGTAATGGTGAAGTTTGGGATATTGAAAAAGATTTAGCAGAATTAGTTTCATTATGTTGTGATATTTTAGTAGATAATCCATTGTTTTTCCTTATAAATTCATATACTACGGGATTGTCATCTACAGTTCTTGCAAATTTATTAACATTGACTGTGGATAAACTTAAAAAAGGGAAGATCACTTGTGGAGAAATAGGATTACCTATAAAAAATTCAAATTTAATTTTACCTTGTGGTATTTATGGAAGATGGGAAAGCTGTGAATAAATTAAGAGTTTTGTATGAAGATAATCATGTGATAGTTGTAGTCAAAGAAAAAAATGTTTTGAGTCAGGCTGATAATACCCATGATATAGATATGCTTACTATAATAAAGAAATATTTAAAAGAAAAATATAATAAACCTGGTAATGTTTATTTGGGACTCGTGCATAGACTCGATAGACCTGTTAGTGGGATTATGGTGTTTGCTAAAACTAGTAAAGCTGCCAGTAGACTATCTGATCAAGTTCGAAAAAAAGAAATTAAGAAAACATATATGGCAGTGGTAAAAGGAATAATAAAAAAAAATGAGGATACGTTTGTTGATTACTTATTAAAATTAGATAACGGTAATACCATTGTTACGACGAAAGAAAAAGGAAAAGAAAGTGTTTTAACTTATAAAGTATTAAAGCGTAATTATGAAAAGAATGAGACATTAGTAAGTATTGATTTAAAAACTGGTAGACATCATCAAATAAGGGTACAATTTGCTAGTAGGGGATATCCATTATGTGGTGATCAGAGATATGGAAAAAGTGATAAGACTCAAATTGCTCTTTGTGCATATAAATTAGAGTTTATTCATCCCACGACGAAACAATTGATGAAGTTTGAAATAGAAAAACCATTGGACACATATTGGACAGACTTTACTTTGTAAATAAAATGTCAACTTAAATAATTAGTTGCATTTGAAAAGTTTTTTTGTTATGATGTTAATAGAATAAAAATAGAGGGAGATTGATTTAGTATGAATTTTGATTTAAGCTGGTTTAAGACAGTACCAGGTTTACTTATTACTTGTGGTGTTGTTTTATTAATAATAGCTTTAATAATATTTATTGTTACTTCTAAAAATAATAAAAATGCAAAGAAGGAAGCCCAAGATAATAATCCAAAGGGAGAGGATACTACTCCTAAAGATAATGTTCAGCCGGTTTCTGATGGTGTTTCTAGTGAAACAGTTGCAGCAGTTAATACGGATGCGGGTGCTAATACATCTGTAGAAACTCCTGTACAAAATGCTACTCCGGTTACTGAAAATGTTGGAATAGAATCTCTTCAAAATATGCAACCTACACAGACAGTTAATCCAACTCCTATTGAAGTTGAGACTGTAAGTAGTGCTCCAGTAGTTGAAGATACTCCAGCTCTATCTAGTCCTGTAGTAAATAATACTACTGTTGATGCTTATCAAGCAATGGCTAATAGTGCTGCTATTTTAAATGATAATTATGTTCAAGAACCAGTAGCTCCTGTTAGTCAAAGTGTAGAACCAATTGAAGTAGCTCCTGAAGTTACTCCAGTAATGAATAGTGTAACTGCTCCAGCAACTCCAGTTGAAGTTGCTCCAATTCTTGATACTCCAGTAGTTCAACCAGAAGTTTCTGCTCCAATTAATCCTGAAGTTATTTCTCCAAGTGTTGATGCTATTCCAACTCCAGTTGCTCCTACTGTTTCTAGTGTAAGCAATGAACAACATGCTATATATGGAGGAGTTAGTCAAATTTTACCTAATGATATGTCAATCAATACTGGCTCTAGTAATCATCAAATTTATGGTGGGGCTAATCCTTTAGAGAATACGCAATCATTACCAATTATGGGTAATACACAACCTGAAATGTCTACTGCACCAGTATCAGTTGCTCCTGAAGTAGCTCCAGTTGTTCCAGATATTCCTAGTGTAAATGCTACACCAATAATTCCAAATGTATCAGTAACACCAGTGGAGGAAAATATAGTTATTCCAACACCTGAAGTTTCAACACCAGTTGTTCCAAGTGGATTAGAGCAACAAAATCAAGTGCCTATAGTTCCTACTGGTATACCATCAGTACAAGTTACAGCAACGGCTCCTATAATGCCAGCTGATAATCAACAATTATAATAAAAAAATAGAAGCTCTAGTGGGCTTCTATTATTAGTTTAATGGCAGTTCTTTCTTCACCATCAATTGTAATATCCGCAAAAGCTGGAATA
>ENA-ORLS01000126-ORLS01000126.1-human-gut-metagenome-genome-assembly--contig:-NODE-126-length-5864-cov-2.56722_pt1 | contig 5864 bp, 9 predicted proteins | sample MGYA00243073_ERZ508836 | MGnify/ENA primary metagenome ERZ508836 (study PRJEB26277, sample SAMN04329824) | human gut metagenome | biome: human-associated habitat | host: Homo sapiens | place: USA...
ACTACTACAGTTAAAGGACTACTTTCTCTAAATAAAGGTAGTCTATGCTATATGATTAGCAAGCAAGGGATGGATATTAAAATATCTGGGATGGATTCAACTACTCAGATTTTAATCCAGAACATGATTAATCTATTGCAAGAGTTAGAAAACAATTATAGTAATAATATACAAGTAAAGTAAGGAGGAAAATCAGGTGAAATTGTTAAAATTAAATATCCAATTATTTGCCCATCATAAAGGACAAGGATCAACTTCAAATGGTCGTGATTCAGCTGGTCGTAGATTAGGTGCAAAGGCTGCAGATGGACAATTTGTTACTGCTGGTTCTATTCTTTATCGTCAAAGAGGAACTAAAATATTTCCAGGAACTAATGTAAGACGTGGTAAAGATGATACTTTATTTACTACAGTTGACGGAATCGTTATTTTTGAACGTTTAGGAAAAAAGAATACACTGGTTTCTGTATTCGAAGTAGAAGAATAGTTTTAACTATTCTTTTTTTGAATAAGAAAGAGGTGAGATAATGTTTGTAGATGAAGTTGTACTAAAAGTAATGGCTGGTGCCGGTGGAGATGGTTGTACTGCATTTAGACGTGAAAAATATATAGAAATGGGGGGACCATTTGGTGGTAACGGAGGAAGAGGATCAGATATTGTTTTTCAAGTTGATGAAGGACTTCATACATTATTAGATTTACGTTATCAAAAACAAATAAAAGGTACTAAGGGAGAAAATGGTAGAGGTAAAAATCAACATGGAAAAAATAGTAGTGATGTTATTGTTAAAGTACCACAAGGAACAGTAGTTACAGATTTAGATACTGGTTTAATTATTTGTGATTTAAAACAAAAAGGTGAAAGTTTTGTTGTTGCTTAAGGTGGTAGAGGTGGTAGAGGAAATACTGCTTTTAAAACTCAGACTAATACAGCACCAGACTTTTCTGAAAATGGAGAACCAGGAGAAGAAAAAACACTAAAAGTTGAAGTTAAAATGCTTGCAGATGTTGGATTGGTAGGACTTCCTAGTGTAGGTAAAAGTACTATTATTTCATCTATTTCACGTTCTAAGCCTAAAATTGCAGCTTATCACTTTACTACTTTAGTGCCTAATTTAGGAGTTACTAGAACTCAAGATAACTATAGCTTTGTAGTAGCCGATTTACCTGGACTTATCGAAGGCGCATCTCAAGGAGAAGGACTTGGCGATAAGTTCTTAAGACATATCGAAAGAACAAAAGTAATAGCGCATGTTATTGATATGGGAAGTGTAGAAGGAAGAAATCCATATGATGACTATGTACTAATAAATAAAGAATTGGAAGCTTTCAATGCTAAACTTCTAAAGAAACCAATGATTATAGTAGCTAATAAAATAGATATTCCATAAACAAAAAAATAAATATAAAAATTTAAAAAAAAAGTCACAGCTAAAAAAAAAATTGAAGTTAGTGGCGCAACTAAAGAAGGATTACAAGATGTTGTCAATTATCTCGGTAAAATATTAAAAGAATTACCAGAAGAAGAGTTGTATGATGAAGATAGAATAGAAAGCCATGTATTATATAAATTCAAAAGAGATGATAAATATACAATTACTAAAGAAGATGATGTATGGGTAATACATGGAGCAGAAATAGAAAAATTATTTAAAATGACTAAGTTTTCATCAGAAGAAGCTGTCCTTCGATTTGCCAAAAAGTTAGCACGTATGGGAATAGATGCTAAGTTAGATGAATTAGGAGCAAAAGAAGGAGATCAAGTTAGAATCTTAGACTTTTACTTTGATTATAGAAAATAAATTTATTGTGTTTTACGAGGTAGTATATCTACCTTGTTTTTCTTTTATTTTAGAAGAATATGTGATATCGTTATATGTAGAGATTGGAGAAAAAAAGTGGAAAATACTATAACAGATTATGATTTAGATGATTATTTCAGGGAATTAAGCACTAAATATAAAAGCAGAGAAGTACAAATTAGTAGATATTTAAAAAATAAAAAATTAGATGGTAAATTAAGTGATATCAGTATGTATTTAAAAAAAGAAGCTATTGGGGATGCTTTTGTTGTTAATGCCCTAATTTTACTTTTCAAGATAATAATGAGTCTTATGAAAGACTGGTTAGTGACTTTTATGCTTATTTAAAAATGAAAGATGAAATCAAAAATAATATGGCAAAAGTAGTGAGTGTTTTAGATGAAATGGTTAAATGGAGTAAACAAAAAAATCTAGAATATAAACAAGAAAAAGAACAAGTATTAAAGTCTATGACTAATAAATATAATACGTATCTTACTAATAGTGAAATGGAAGATGTTTTTAATTACTGTAGCGATATGGCATTCAAAATACCTTAGATATAAATACTGATATATATGTAGTAGAATTAAAATAAATTTATGAGGCTTATAAAGTATATTTACATGGATTAATATATAATGATGAAATAAGTAGGATAAATAAGAATAATAATATAGAAATAGTAATATTAGATGATTATAAACTTATTAAAATTTAATATTATTAGGGGTGGTAGAGATGAAGAAAGTTTTTAGACTAATAATTATTCTAATTTTATTAGTAGTTATAGGACTTAGTATTTATTTATTATATAAGTCACCAAATATTGGACTTTTGGGAAAAAAAGTAGAAATACCAGATAAAGATTATAATTACGTTTTAGGAAAGGAAGACAATAAAAGTTATAGTGTTAAAGAATATCAGAGAATGGATATTAGTAAAATAAATATTTGGGACTTAAAAAAACAAAATAGTGATACTGTTGCTTGGATACAAGTTGATGCGACAAATATAAATTATCCTGTTGTAGAAAGAAATGATAACAATTACTATCAAAATCATGATTTTTTACATAAAAAGATAAACACGGGAGCTATATTTGGAGATAGCAGAAACAACTGGGAAAATCTAAATAATAATACTATAATTTATGGACATCATGTTAAAAATAATAATAAGTATTGTAGTTTTGATAAAATGTTAACAAAAGATTGGCAAGAAAAAAGTAGTCATTTGATTTTAACAAAGACTACTAATAAGATATATGTTTGGGAGATATTTTCAATTTATGAAGTAAAAACAGAAACATATTATTTACAAAATACTTTTCAAACAGATGGTAGTTATTTAGAATTTTTAAATTCTTTAAGAAAAAGAAGTGCTTATGATTTTAAGATTAATTTAGATAGTGGAAGTAAAATACTTACTCTTTCTACTTGTAATGATTTAGATGATGGAAGACTGGTAGTGCATGCTAAATTAAAATAAAACTTCCTTTTCTTTTTTTGTTGAAATAATATTAAGATGATCTAAAACTTTATAGTCATTTAAAGTATTGCCTTTAAAGACATAGGTAAAATATGTTTTTTTAGGACCTTTAAAACGTTTTTCTGATGCTTCATTTAGAAATATTTTCACAATATTATTATCTTTATCAGTCATAACAATGTCTACTTTTTGACAGTAAAAATAAGTATTTAATCTTCTTTTCTTTGGAAAACATAATCCATAGTCGATATCAGTTAATTTAAAACGAAAACTTATAATTTTTTCTTTTAAGGTTGTCTTGATTTCGATAGGAATTTTTTTGCTTTTTAGTTTTAAATACATTTATATCACCATAAAAATAATAACATAAATTTAGTAAAATAACTAGATTATATCTATTATTCATGATAGAATAAATAGGAAAAGAAGGAGGATTTTTATGAGTGGACATTCAAAATGGGCAACAATTCATCGTAAGAAAGGTGAGCTTGATGCAGCTCGTGGTAAAGTATTTCAAAAATTAGCTAAAGAAATTTATGTAGCAGCAAAACAAGGAACTCCGGATCCTTCAAGTAATGCAGCTTTAAGAATGGTTATTGAAAAAGCTCGTGGCGCTAATATGCCTAAAGATAATATAGTAAAAGCTATCCAAAAGGCGAAAGGTGCAGCAGAAGGTGAGAACTATGAAGCTATTCGTTATGAAGGATATGGACCAAGTGGTGTTGCAATTATAGTTGATTGTTTAACAGATAACAGAAATAGAACAGCAGGTGATGTTAGAAGTAGATTTACTAAACGTGGCGGTAATTTAGGAACAACTGGTAGTGTTAGTTATATGTTTTCACGTCGTGGTATAATTACAATTCCTAGTGACTATGAAGAAGATGAAGTAATGATGGCAGCATTAGATGCTGGAGCATTAGATTTCGTTACTGATGAAGATGTTTATGTTATTACAACATTACCAGAAGACTTTATTAAAGTAAAAGAAGCTTTAGAAGAGACAGGGGTAAAGGAATTCCTTACTAGAGAAGTAACTATTGTTCCAAATAATACAGTAGAACTTACAGATGAAGAACAAATAGAAAAAGTACATAGCTTAATTGAACAATTAGAAGAATTAGATGATGTACAAGATGTTTATTGTAATTTAAAAGAGAATTAATAAATGAAAAAAGTATTACCTTTATTAATTGTTATTGGTTTATTTTTAATAGGTTATTTTTCTACTAGTATAATTATAAATAAGAATCGAAAAGAATATAAGAAGAATAATAGTTCTATAGAACCTATTATTATAACTACATATTCTAAGGTAAATGGAAATAAAATAGCAGTTGTAAAGATTACAGATGAGAAAGAAATAGAAAAGTTTTTAAGTATGACTAAGGATATTGTTATACTTGATGGCCCTATGGCAGTTAGTCTTTTTGTCATTACAGAAGTGAAAGTTTCATATAAAAATTTAAGAATTTATACGCAAAAAGATTATGAATACTGTTATTATCGGGCAGAAAATAGTAATGAAAGTCCTTTAGCAATGATGAGTAGTGATTTAGTAAACTTTATCAAAAAATATACTAATGACATTGGTTAGAATATAAACATTTGTTTGAAAAAAGCTTGATGTATAGCTTTTTTTTAGTTATAATTAGGAAGAGAGTGATGTTATGTATGATTATATGAATGGTTTAATAACAGATGTTAGACCAGATGGAATAGTTTTAGAGGTTAATAATATTGGATATTTTAAAAAAGTATCCAATCCATATACTTTTGAAATTAATAAAATGAGTAGAGTATACTTATATCAACAAGTAAAAGAAGATGAGCTTAATTTATTTGGCTTTAAAAAGAAAGAAGAAAAAGAACTTTTTCTTAAATTAATTAATGTTAAGGGACTTGGATGTAAGATGGCTTTACCAATTTTAGCTACAGGATCTATAAATGGAATAATGGAAGCAATAGAAAGAGAAAATATTGCTTATTTGAAAAAGTTTCCAAAGATTGGTGATAAATTAGCTAGACAGATGATACTTGATTTGAAGGGTAAAATTGGGAGTGTACATACTTTATTTGATGATAATAGTATTAATTATACTAGTAATGAATTACACGATGTTTTGATTGGATTAGGATATAAAGATAAAGAGATAAAAAATGTAGTATCTAAGGTTGATAAGAGTTTAACTATTGAGAATCAGGTAAAAGAGGCTTTAAAACTTTTATTAAAATAGGAGGATTTAAATGGATGATGAGAGAGTAATTACTACGAGAGAGTTATATGATGATGGGGAATTAGATAATACCATTAGACCTGAGTCGATTGTTGAATATATTGGACAAAGTGATGTAAAGGATAATATTAAAGTATTTATAGAAGCAGCTAAAATGAGGAATGAAGTTCTTGATCATGTTTTATTATATGGTCCTCCAGGTCTTGGTAAAACTACTCTTGCTTATATTATTGCTCATGAACTTGGGAGTAATTTAAAGACGGCTAGTGGACCTAGTATTGAAAAATCTGGAGATTTAGCAGCAATCCTATCTTCTTTAGAAAAGGGAGACGTA
>ENA-ORLS01000134-ORLS01000134.1-human-gut-metagenome-genome-assembly--contig:-NODE-134-length-5517-cov-3.93391_pt1 | contig 5517 bp, 3 predicted proteins | sample MGYA00243073_ERZ508836 | MGnify/ENA primary metagenome ERZ508836 (study PRJEB26277, sample SAMN04329824) | human gut metagenome | biome: human-associated habitat | host: Homo sapiens | place: USA...
GTTATATTGATCAGTCGCTTTCCTGTGTCGGCCAGCAGACAGTCTATTATATAGCGCTGAATTTCGGGCAGCTCCCGATTGAAAAGGTAATTCAACTGGTTGGGAAACAACTGGTAATCCACGTCCCCTATGCCGACAGTTTTGTGGTACATGCCAATGTCTGGAAAGCCAGTGTGGGGCGTATTCCCCTTTATCTGCTGGATACGGACAATGAACTCAACAGCGAGTTTGACCGCCCTATCACTCACCATCTGTATGGAGGCGACTGGGAGAATCGGCTAAAACAGGAAATACTGCTTGGCATAGGCGGGATGATAACGCCGAGAGCTTTAGGTATAACGAAGGATGTATATCACTGCTATTTGGGGCATGCCGCATTGATCAATATCCAGCGGCTTTGTGATTACATAAATGGCGGCTTGAATTTTGGGCAGGCCATGGAGCTGGTACGTGCTTCCTCACTTTATACCGTACATACTCCCGTACCCGCTGGTCATGATTATTTTGACGAAGGGCTTTTCAATAAATATATGAAGGGATATCCTGGCAAGTTGGGTATAACCTGGGATAACCTGATGGATCTCGGGCGTCACAATCCGGGAGACAAGGAGGAACGTTTCTGCATGTCTGTCTTCGCCTGCAAGACCTGCCAGGAGGTAAACGGTGTCAGCAAGTTGCATAAATCGGTATCCCAGCAAATGTTTGCGCCGATCTGGAAGGGATACTTCCCGGAAGAGAACCATGTGGGTTATGTAACCAACGGGGTACATCTGCCTACCTGGTGTGCGGCAGAATGGAAAAAGCTTTTCAAGGACAATTTTGATGAGAATTTTTTCTGCGACCAGTCCAATCAGAAAATCTGGGAGGCCGTCTATGGCATCCCGGATGAAGAGATATGGAATACCCGGTTAAAACAGAAAGCAAAATTGCTGGACTATATCAAAAGCAAATGCAGCAAGGACTGGCTCAGGAGTCAGGTTGATCCGGCATTGAGCGTTTCCATTTTTGAGAGATTCAATCCCGATGCTCTTCTAATATGCTTCGGACGCCGTTTTGCTACATATAAGAGGGCTCTTCTTCTGTTCACGGATATAGACCGACTTGCCAGGATTGTGAATAATCCGAAATATCCGGTACAGTTCATCTTTGCAGGCAAAGCCCATCCCAATGACGGTGCCGGGCAGGGACTGATCAAGCAAATCGTGGAAATATCCCGGCGCCCGGAATTTTTAGGTAAAATCATATTCTTGGAGAATTACGACATGGACCTGGCGCGCCATCTTATCTCGGGTGTGGATATCTGGATGAATACCCCTACGCGGTTGGCAGAAGCTTCGGGTACGTCGGGCGAGAAGGCATTGATGAACGGTGTGCTTAATTTCTCCGTGCTGGACGGTTGGTGGTATGAAGGATACCGCAAGGATGCCGGATGGGCACTGACCGATAAAAGTACTTATCAGAATGAACAGTACCAAAACCAGCTGGATGCCGAAGCCATCTATTATTTGTTGGAGCATGACATCCTGCCACTATATTACGAGCATGGGGGGAAGAACTATTCGGAAAACTGGGTCAAGTATATCAAGAACTCAATCGCACAAATCGCTCCCCATTTTACCATGAAAAGACAGTTGGACGACTACTATGACAGGTTCTATAACAAGCTGTCAGAGCATTTCCATATTCTGGCAGCCGACAACTTTGCGAAGGCGAAAATGATGGCTGACTGGAAAGCAAACGTCCGAAGCAGATGGGATGCCATAGAAATCAAATCCATAGAGGCTGGGAATGGGCTGAATGCCACGGTTGAAGCCGGAAAGGAATATGAGGTGACGGTTGTCGTTGATGAGAAAGGCCTGGATGACGCAATCGGAATAGAATCGGTCATTATCAGGCATGAAGGCGGTCAGGATCACATATATGAGGTAATTCCCCTTTCGTCAGTTTCCAAGAATGGGAATTTATATACCTTTAAGGCGACATCCGGCATTTTCAACGCTGGAAGCTTCAAGCAGGCCTTCCGTATGTATCCCAAGAATGCTTTGTTACCTCACCGACAAGATTTCTGTTATGTACGATGGTTTTAATGAACAGTAAAAGGATATGCAAAAACAACGTATGAGCGGGCAAAATCAAAAAACAGATAAACGGATAGCATGGCCGATCATCATCATGAACTTCACGGGAGTGTATGACTACGAGGCGTTTGCCCGGAACAATAAGTTTATATGGCTGGACTGTCGTCATCTTTATGGTACAGATGGCTACTGTGACAGGGAGGGGGCTTTGGCTTTGAAGCGGATGATTGCTGATTATCCGGCGGAGGGAGTCCATTTCATCGATTCAGGCAATTATCATTATTTGACTAAATTCTGGACAGACAAACTTGAAACTCCGTTTTCGCTGATTGTGTTCGACCACCATCCCGATATGCAGCCACCGTTGTTTGACAACATACTTTCTTGCGGAAGTTGGGTAAAGGATATATTGGACCATAACAACAACTGCAAGAAAGTAATTATCGTAGGTGCTTCAGACAAACTGATACAGGCTGTGCCGAAAGGATATGAAAGACAAGTTCGGTTTTACAGTGAAACTACGCTCATGCACGAAGAGGGTTGGCAGAACTTTTCTTCCGGACATATCAACGGACCGGTTTACATTTCCATAGACAAGGATGTCTTGAATCCGGCTTCGGCAGCAACAAACTGGGATCAAGGTTCTCTCAGCTTATGGGAATTGGAGAAACTGCTGGCTGTTATTCTTCAGAAAGAACAGGTAGTAGGCATAGACATCTGTGGGGAATGCTCCACAGCACTCAATCTTTGTGAAGAAAAACGTGAAACCGTCATGGATAGCCGGGCAAACTAAGAATTGCTCAGACTTATCCGGCCATCCTCCGTCCTTCTATAGAATTAGTTTTTTCTTGTTATTATAATTTATCATATAAAAATAATTTAGCTTTATGAAAACAATTGTTCGAAGAATTGGGCTTGTTGCACACGATGCAATGAAAAAAGACATGATAGAGTGGGTTCTCTGGAACTCGGAACGTCTGATAGGACATAAATTCTATTGTACGGGTACAACCGGTACACTAATTAAAAAAGCCCTTGAAGAAAAACATCCTGAAATCAAATGGAATATCACAATCCTGAAATCTGGTCCTTTAGGAGGTGACCAGCAAATTGGTTCGCGGATCGTAGAAGGAGAAATAGACTATCTGTTCTTTTTTACAGATCCGATGACACTACAGCCGCATGATACGGATGTGAAAGCATTGACCAGACTGGCTGGAGTTGAAAATATTGTTTTCTGCTGTAACCGTTCGACTGCGGACCACATTATTACGAGTCCCTTATTCACTGACCCAACTTACGAACGTATTCACCCGGATTACACCAATTACACGCAGCGTTTTGAAAACAAGGGAATCATATCTGAAGCAGTGGAGCAAGTGAAAAAGCGGAGGAATAAAAGTGAGAATAACATTTCTAAATGAACTGTAATAAGTAGTAGAATATTTATAAGGCTATCTAAGAAACAAGTTGTTTACATCTTTCAGAATAGGTATCAGCTGAATAGTAATCTGCTAAGTTTGTGTCAAAACGTTGGCACAACCTCTTTTATATTTTACAGTTCTGCTATATTTTCTTTTGGCTATGCTGCTTTTTCCTCATGCATTTGGCAACAAGTTGCTATATTCCAATTATATCGGGTTATAAATAGTCCCATAAACATATATTTGGCAACTGTAATGAGCCCCTTTCCTTCTTTTATCAGTTTAGCACACATTTTTTTGATATTAAAGGCTATAGCAAAGAAAGCAAAGTCCATTGTAACCTTGTCTTCTCCCACATGCCGGAATCTTCTGTATGCCATGTTGTATTTCATTTGTCCAAACACAGCTTCTGGTTCTATACACCTCCTGCCTCTATGCTTGATACCTTCTTCTGAGAGCAACCTTTCCCGTGCCTGCCGTTTGTATTGATTTAATCGGTGGTTGACTTCTATAATACGGTTCCCCCGAGCTTTAAAACAACTGCCACGCAAAGGGCAACCTTCGCATCTTTTTGCTTTATTCCGGGCACTTTCGGTGATGTATCCGCTCGCTGTCTTGTCTCGTTTGGTTCCTATACGGTTCATGTGCTGTCCCATAGGACAAACGTAATAATCCTCCCCCTCATTGTAATGGAGACTTTCGGCATGGAACGGGTTGGGAGTATAACGGGGACGCTGTTCTTTATGGAAGTAATTGTACTTGATGAAGGCTTCTATCCCATTCTCCTGCATGAACCGGTAATTTTCTTCCGAACCGTAACCGGAGTCTGCCACACAGATATTCGGTAAACGGTTATAGCGGTACTGGAAAGAGTGGAAAAAAGGTATGAGGGTCAGTGTATCGGTAGGGTTGGGAAACAGACGGAAGTCTGTGATAAATTGGTTTTCAGTACCTATTTGCAGATTATATCCGGGTTTGGTCTGCCCGTTCTTCATGGCATCTTCTTTCATGCGCATGAATGTGGCACCAGGATCGGTCTTGGAATAGGAGTTACGTTCTCCAAGGGTATCAAGGTGATTGTCATATTCTATCAGCTTGTCACGATACCCTTCAAGTTCCCTGACCTGCTTCTTCTTTATGCGCAGGGCTTTCTTTTCTTCCTTATCCTTTGTTGCAGGCTGGCGTTCCAGGGCTTCTTTAAGTTCATCCACTATGTCAGAGAGCCTGCAGGGAGTAAACTCCACGGATGTGTCTGTTATAGAGTTCTCCTGTGCAATGGCGTCATCCGCCTGATCCAAGAGAATACGGATTTTATCCATTAGTATCGTACGGTTCCGTTCGACTGTCTTGCGCCAGACAAAAGTATATTTGTTGGCTTTGGATTCAATCTTGGTGCCGTCAATATACTCCACATCAAGGCTGATGAAACCTTTATCGGCAAGGACAAAAATCAACTGGGTAAATACATTATTTATTTCCTCCTTTACACGGTTACGAAAACGGTTGATCGTGATAAAATCCGGATGCTCATTACCGGCAAGCCAAATATAATGAATGTCACGAAGGAGGTGCTTCTCTATTTTACGGCAAGAATAGATATTATTCATGTAGGCGTAGATTATCACCTTAAGCATCATTTTAGGATGATAAGGACAACGGCCCGTTTCCTTATAAAGCTTCTTGAAACTCTCAAGATTGAGGTTGTCAATAACAGCATTCACGATGCGGACCGGGTCGTTCGCAGCTATGTTTTCATCAATTCTTTGTGGAAAAAGAACGGTTTGGTTGGGAATGTAAGGACGAAAATGTAACTTTGCCATAACGAAAAACTTTATGCCTAAAGATACGAAAACTTTGGGTAATAACAAAGCCCGGGCTTGAGAAAGTCTGGGCTTTGCGCATAAAAAAAGGCTGTGTCAGCATTTTGACACAACCTCACCACGGTGGAACAATATTTCTGCCATGATGGAACGATTCTTCTATCATATCTTTTATGTTTAATAAAGGCTTGTGCG
>ENA-ORLS01000140-ORLS01000140.1-human-gut-metagenome-genome-assembly--contig:-NODE-140-length-5319-cov-7.68066_pt1 | contig 5319 bp, 5 predicted proteins | sample MGYA00243073_ERZ508836 | MGnify/ENA primary metagenome ERZ508836 (study PRJEB26277, sample SAMN04329824) | human gut metagenome | biome: human-associated habitat | host: Homo sapiens | place: USA...
TGGAAAGACATTCAGAAGACTTACTATGAATGACGCAATCTAGGAATATGCCGGTGTTGATTTTGATACAATTAAGACTGACGAAGAAGCTAAGGCTCTTGCTAAGGAGAGAGGAATTGAGTTCGAGGAGCGTCACACTAAGGGCGACATCATCAACCTCTTCTTTGAGGAGTACTGCGAGGAGAATTTAATCCAGCCTACATTTATTATGGATCATCCTCTTGCAATATCTCCACTTACTAAGAAGAAGCCATCTGATCCAGAGAAGGTTGAGCGTTTCGAGCTTTTCATTAACACATGGGAAATGTGTAATGCTTATTCAGAGCTTAACGACCCAATCGACCAGAGAGAGCGTTTCGCACAGCAGGATAAGAACGCAGAAAACGGCGACGAGGAAGCACAGCACACAGATGAGGACTTCCTTAACGCACTTGCAGTAGGTATGCCACCAACAGGCGGTATCGGTTACGGTATTGACAGACTTGTTATGCTGCTTACAGATTCACCTGCAATTAGAGATGTTCTGCTCTTCCCGACAATGAAGTCCTTAGATGGTGTAAATAAGAAAAATGATGTAAATAATACAGCTTCTGAAGCACCTGAAAAAAATGTAAAAACTGAGTCTGAAAAGATTGATTTTTCTAAGGTAAAGGTAGAGCCTTTATTTGAGGAATTTGTTGATTTTGATACATTCAGTAAGTCAGATTTCCGTGCAGTAAAGGTTAAAGAGTGTGTTGCAGTACCGAAGTCAAAGAAACTGTTACAGTTTACTCTTGATGACGGAACAGGCACAGACAGAACCATTTTAAGCGGTATTCACGCTTATTATGAGCCTGAAGAACTGGTTGGAAAGACGCTTATCGCTATCACAAATCTTCCACCGAGAGCTATGATGGGCATTGACTCTTGCGGTATGCTCCTCAGTGCTATCCACGAAGAAGAAGGCGAAGAAAAGCTCCATCTTCTGATGGTTGATGACCATATTCCAGCAGGTGCAAAGCTCTATTAAGATGATGTAAAGATGTACCGTTTTACCGAATAGACGGGACGTACTTCATTTGATAAAAAACTAAAAAAACAGCGATTTACATCAAACTTACATCAATTGATGCAGAAATCGGTGCAAGCAAGAAAAAATCGCATAATTGGCAGAATGAATGGGCAGTCCTGAAATCGGGATTGCCCATTTTTAGAAGAAAGACGAAAAACTCTTGACCTGCACGCAGCGTATACGCTTATACTATCAACATAAATCATAAGGAGGTGCATCGGATGTTATTAAATGAAATTATAAATGAGGTTGGAATGACAAAGCGTGCAGTTAAGTATTATGAAGAAAAAGGATTGCTGTCAGTGGATAAAGATAACAATGGTTATCGTAACTATACTGCACAAGATGTTGAAACTTTAAAAAAGATTTCAGTATATAGAAAACTCGGTATTAGTATTAAAGACATACAGAGCCTTTTGGAAACTGGCGACAAAAGTATTCTTCTTCGTATTTATCAAGAAAAAGTGCAGGAAAAAGTTTTAAAAGACTCAGAACTTGAAGCTTTGAAGCAATTTATAGATGATGGTGACGCAGACAAAGCAAATGAGGCACTTGATTATCAAACCGTTGAAAATGCAATTGAGTCTTTGCTACCGGGAAAAGAATGGGGAGATTATTTTAAAAGTCATTTCAAACCATTTCTTAATGTAAGGTTGAAGACTCTGGAACAGAAGCAGGCACTACAGAATATATTAGAATATTGCGATGAAACGACATTGAAAGTTCCTTTTATTATGGGAATAGGTGCGAAGATGATAGGTGGGATTGCACAAGAAACCAGAACCGCAGATGAGATGATAGCCTATTATCGTGATATGAGTGAAAGTGAATATGAAAGACTAAAAGAAAAAGTATGGAAAGGTGCTAAAATGAAAAACGGTATAATGAAATACCATCCAGCATTTATTGCACAGAGAAAAATGCAGAAAGAGTTACAAAATAAAGGATATAACGATATATTCATTCCTAATTTAATGGTTCTGTCTCCAACGTATGCAGAATATAAGAAAGCGTTAGATAATGTGAACGATAGAATGTGTAGAGAACTTGGACTGTATTATGATAGCAATTATAACTTAGTTATTAAAAAAGATAATTCTAAGTAAAAGTTAAACTACCCTTTGGGAGAGGAGAAATCCTTTTCTCAAAGGGCTTTTTCTATTTATACGGATATTCGCAAACTACAAGATAAAGCCAAAACTTCATATACTCTAAGCACAAGGAGGTTGAGGTTTGGCTATGAACAACAGTTTAGCAGAAGTACACCCAGAGCTTATTACGGAATGGTCAGAGAAGAATTTACCGCTTACACCTGATGACATTACTTTCGGTTCAAATAAAAAAGTATGGTGGAGAGGTACTTGCGGACACGAATGGCAAACAAGCGTTAAGGCTCGTTCTAATGGAGAAAAATGCCCGATATGTTCCGGTGCGAGAGTGATTGCAGGTATTAACGATTTGGCGACATTAGAGCCGTTACTGGCAAAGCAGTGGTCAAAAAAGAATAAGATAAAACCGACAGAGGTTTCTATTGGTTCTCATAAGAAAGTGATATGGAGATGTAAAAAAGGTAACGAGTGGGAAGCAGCCGTTATGAGCAGGACAATAAATACAACGTGTTGCCCGTGTTGCTCTCATAATAAAGTGTTGGCAGGATTTAATGACCTTGCAACGCTTCTGCCGGATATAGCTGCCGAGTGGTCGGACAGAAATTATCTGTTACTTCCAACTCAGGTTACGGTCTTTGCCAATCGTAAGGCTTGGTGGAAGTGTAAGGATTGCGGCAGAGAGTGGAACACCCTTATTTCTACCCGTTCCGGTGGGAGTAAATGCCCGTATTGCAGTGGGTACATATTCTCGAAAGGGTTTAACGATTTGCAGACAACACACCCTGAAATTGCTTCGGAGTGGTCGGAGAAGAACTTGCCTTTGAAACCTGATGAAGTAAATGCAAAGTCGAGGAAAAACGTCTGGTGGAAGTGCAGAAAATGCGGTAATGAGTGGAAATCCGTTGTCAATGCCCGTGTGAAAGGTACGGTATGCCCCGTTTGTGCAGAGAGAGAAGTCCTTGCCGGATATAATGATTTGGCGACAACGGACAGTCAGCTTCTCAGTGAATGGGATTATGAGCAGAATAAATTGAAGCCGACAGAGGTATCACGAACTTCAGCAAAGAGAGCGTGGTGGAAATGCAGGCACGGTCATTCATGGAGTATGAAGATAAATGAAAGGACGATATTGAATAAAGGCTGCCGAATTTGTGAGCAAGAATATTTATCTCTATTTCCTGCTTTGGCTGTCAGCTATTATTCTAATAAGAAAGGCTTGAAAGCAGAACTTGGTTCTGACCGATTGCTTGGAGTTCCGCTTGAAACATACATACCTTCAGAAAAGTTGGCTATTGAGTCAGGAAGTGCTGACGAGAATATAGAAATAATGAAAGCATATATGTGTGAGCAACGAGGAATAAGACTGATTAAACTGCCGATGAAAGGCACTGAACTGGATTATGCCGACAGCTTAAAAAGAGCTTTTCAGAACGTACATATATTTATTTCTTCTGATACAGAGGAAGATGTGGAGATAATCAAAAATACATTTGAAAGATGGAGGGACAGCCAATGAGAGAGAAAACCTATCATCTATACTTAAATGAAGAAGAACGAAGCCGAGTGATACAATCGCTCATTGAACTGAAGAACAATTTAGCAGCTCAGGGACGATACACCGATGCAGTAGATGATGTCCTCTGCAAAGTGCTTGAAGCAAAGAAAAAGAAATTGAAAATTGAATACATTTAGAACGTGTTTTGCCGTCTGTTTCCTAACCGGAGCAGACGGCTTTTTTAATTTCCAAAAATTTTTTTGAAATATTTTTGGAAAAGCGGAGATTTTGGGTGTGCATTTCATACCCCTTTGTCCAAATGAGTGAAGGGGTTCATTCCGGATAGCAAAAACGGAAGCCTTTTCGCTTGAAAATTGAATAAGTCATTCACTAAGACTTTATTTCTGATGATAGCCACTTTAGCAGGTACGCCGTGATTTCTGTATTTCAGAATAGCGATAACTCCGGTTATGAGTATCAGGTTGCTCCTGATATGGCGATGACAGTCAGAATGATAATGATACTTCTCTACGGAGCTGGCGGAGTACCCGGCAGAGGTTAGAATCCTATGATACAGATAAGCAGTCTGTTCCTTAGTGACTTCCCATAAGCATTTTGCTTGGCAAGGGGTGTTGAGAACAAATATTGCTATGACCGATTAGGAAATGAGTCGGTCAGGTACATAGCCATAATGCGGTGGCTATGAATTTTCAGAAAGGAGGGCAAAAAGAAGTGTCAAACTGCAAAACGATTTCCGTATGTAACCAGAAAGGCGGAGTCGGAAAAACCACCACAACAGTTAATCTTGGAGTCGGGCTTGCAATGCAGGGCAAGAAAGTATTGCTCATAGACGCAGACCCGCAGGGCGATTTAACGACTTGTCTTGGTTGGCAGGATACAGACGGCTTGGGTATCACGCTTGCAACGAAACTCACAGATGTAATCAATGAAACGATGACAGACCCTATGGTTGGTATCCTGCACCACGAAGAAGGTGTTGACCTTGTTCCGGCAAACCTTGAGCTTTCAGCAATGGAATTTAACCTTGTAAACGCAATGAGCAGAGAAACTACACTCAAGAATTATCTGAGTCAAGTGAAGAACAGATATGATTATGTAATTATAGACTGTATGCCTTCACTTGGTATGGTTACGCTCAATGCTTTATCGGCGGCAGACAGTGTTATCATTCCGGTTCAGGCTCAGTATTTGCCTGCAAAGGGGATGACACAGCTTGTGCAGACCATTTCAAAAGTAAAGAAGTATATCAATCCGGATATTAAGATAGACGGTATGCTGCTTACTTTGGTGGATAGCCGAACAAACCTTGCAAAGAGTACGGTGGAAGCACTCAGGGCAAACTTCGGTAATCAGATAAGAATGTATCGAACACAAATCCCGATTGCCGTAAAAGCCGCTGAAACTTCTTCCAAAGGCAAGAGCATTTATGCTTATGAGCCAAACAGCACAGTGTCTAAGGCATACGCTGAATTTACAAAGGAGGTGTTAGCCGATGGCAGGAAGAAAGAGCGACTTCACTCTCACGAAGCTCGATGATTTATTTACCACGCAGGCACAGAGAGATGAAGAAAAACTTTCAAAAATCCGAGATATACCCTTGACTGAAATTGACGATTTCCCCGACCACCCTTTTAAGGTGCGTT
>ENA-ORLS01000142-ORLS01000142.1-human-gut-metagenome-genome-assembly--contig:-NODE-142-length-5273-cov-3.13626_pt1 | contig 5273 bp, 10 predicted proteins | sample MGYA00243073_ERZ508836 | MGnify/ENA primary metagenome ERZ508836 (study PRJEB26277, sample SAMN04329824) | human gut metagenome | biome: human-associated habitat | host: Homo sapiens | place: USA...
CCAAGCTATTTCCTTCATAAAAATCACCTCTATTAATATAGTGGTGATTTTACTAATTTTTAATTCATCATCTTTTAAACCTAATTCAAGAAAATATTTCTCTTCATCTCGCCAATTTTTAAGTGTTTTAACATAGGTTTCTAAATAAACCTTTTTACCTAAAAATTCTTCCATATCATGGCTTGCTCTAGTACCTATTTCTTTTAACATTTGACCTCTTTTACCTATTATGATTTTTTTCAAGTTATCACGTTCAACCACTATAAGTACAGAAATATTAACTATATTTTCATCTTCTTCATATTTTTCAGTATAGCAAGTTACTGTATGAGGAACTTCTGCATGTGTTAACATCAATACCTTTTCACGTACAAACTCTGCCATAATAAACCTAAGTGAAACGTTTGTTAACTCATCTTCAGAAAATATTCTTTCTTCTTCATTTAAATATTTTTTTATTGTACTTATAAGTTCATCAACATTCTTTTTGTTTAAAGCAGAAATTGGAATAACCTCTTCAAACGGATATAAGTCTTTACAATTAACAATTTGCTTAAATATTTCTTTGTTAGACATTCTATCTATTTTATTTAGAATAAGAAAAACATGAGCTTCTGTTTTCTTTAATCTTTCAAGTATTTCCTTATCTCCTTTGCCAATTCCTGTTTTAGCATCAACTACAAATAAAATAACATCAACATCATCTGTACTTGAATAACTCTTTCTATTCATTAACACTTCTAACTTATTTAAAGGTTTATGAATACCTGGTGTATCAACAAATATAATTTGACTATCATCATCATTATAAATACCATTAATAATATTTCTAGTTGTTCCGGCTTTATCTGAGGTAATAGCTAGTTTCATATCTAAAATAGTATTTAACAAAGTACTTTTCCCAACATTAGGTCTCCCTACTAAACTTACAAATCCTACTTTCATTTTAAATCCTCACTATCAAAAGGATAAGGGCACAACTCTTCTACTGTATGTTCAACATATCTTCCATCAGTAGCATAAGCTCTTATAATAGCATCCTTAGAAAATAATTCAATAATCATTTGACGGCATACAAAGCAAGGCATTCCTATCTCTCCACTCGATACCATAACATTAATTTCTTTAAAGTCACCTTTTTTATATCCAGCACTTAACGCACTAAAAATTGCCACTCTCTCAGCACAAGCTCCTGCTCTATAACTTGCATACTCTACATTAATACCAGAAACCTCAACCCCATCATTCATCACAACAATGGATGCTACCGGGAAGTTAGAATATGGACTATAACTATTATTTAAAAGTTTCAACAATTTATCCTTCATTTTTATTACCTCTCTTTATATCAAATTCTGCTAACACTTCTTCTTGTTTTCCAAACATAACTTCTTCTTCTTCTTTTGTTTGATGATCATATCCAAGCAAATGATAAAAACCATGAACTGCTAAAAATGCTAATTCTCGTTTAAAAGAATGACCATACTCTTCGGCTTGTAATTTAGCCCTTGGAATACTTATATATATATCACCAAGCATTCTCATATCACTACCATTTAAAACTAAATCATCATCTTCTAACGCAAAAGTTATAACATCAGTTTCTCTATCAATACCTCTATATAATTTATTAAGATTATGTATATATGAGTTATCAACAAAAATAACATCAAAACTAGTATCTACTAAGCCTTCTTTATCCATGGCATATAACAATACCTTTTCTAATAAATCTACCTCTTCTATATCTTCTTCTACTAAATTATTAAATTCTATTTTATTCATTTAAACCACCTACCAAATAATTGCAATTACACATAACAATATTATAACTGATAATATATTTAAAAACCACTCACTTTTACAAAAACTTGGTAATTTTGTACTGAATTTATGTCCATAATGATAACATAAATATCCAATATAGCCGCCAAGTGTGTTTAAGAGGATATCATCTACATCAAAAACTCTTCCTATCATCATTTGAACGCACTCTATTGTAAGTGACGCCAACAAAGTTAAAAAAACTATTAATTTTCCTTTTTCTGGCTTAAGAGTATAAGACGCAAAAAAACCATAAGGTAAAAAAAGAATCAAATTTCCAAGAACATTTTTAATAAATAATCTACTTCCAAACCTATATCTTAACATCTCTTTAAAAGGAATAAAATTATTACTTGACCAATTCACAACATCTTGACTTGTTACAACTTGGAATAACATTAAGACATAAATAATCATACTAAGCATTAATAATTCTTTATATAGTGAGAAATGTTCATTATTTTTTACTAAATAACATATTCTAACTGATACAATAATGACAATAGATACTATTACCATAGGCCATGTCATATCGATAACACCTGCTATTGTCTTTGTTATTCCTTGCATCCTAATCACCCTCTAATTTTAACTCCTTAGATATTTTCTTATAATCTGTTATATTTTCTCGTACTTAAAAAAATATCTCTACTATTATTTTACTATTTTTTAGGGTCTTTTTCAAAACTTTTTTACTTAAAATCATACTTTGTTCATCCAGACGATCTTCTAATTTCTTTGTAGCTAATTTTATAGCCTCAGAAGAAGAATTATCCATATTATACTCTTTATCTATAATTTCAATCTCATGTTTAGTTTCTAATACTAACTTTATAGGTATTAAATTATTTTCAAGTATTGGACTGTCTTCACTAATATAGGACTTATTATCCTTACTAAATGGAACAGATATCTTTTTATTAGCAATTCTAAGTGTTAAAGCCCTACTCGTTTTGCCAGTTTTTTTCTCTTCCTAATATTTCTTTGGTAATTCTACTGTAACACTATACCATACTTCCCCATATACTTTTCCTTCTGCTTTTACTTTACTAACTTCATCCTCTTTATTTTTTATTGTTCCACTGACAATAGTATCTCCTTTTCTTACATACTCATACTTTTTTCTAACAATTTCACCAGTCTCAGCCTCAATATTTAAAATCATCGCATCCTTTTTAGCAACTATATCACGGACCTCATTATCCACTTTATTATCTTTAATTAATCTTTCTTCTACATTTACAATATAACGAGTACCAATTCTATCTATTTCAAGCCATTCTATTTAATCCTTTTCTTTTTCTAATATCTTATTTCTTATCTCTTCTTTTTTAGCATATGAAACCCTAAACCTATATTTAGAAATTCCAAACTCTTTCAAATCATTTTCAACAAGTTCTCTTATTTCTTCTTTTGAATGTATAACATCTATAAAAAAAATAAAATGAGAAAGAATAATCATAAGACCTAATGTTAAAAATAAAAAAGATAAAATATATTTATATTTTAAAAGTAAATATCTTAGTTTTGCCACTCCGAATCTATTAATTATTTTAATGTTGTAACTCGTCTTCATTTTTAGTATTTTAGCATAATCTACTTCATCAACTGTAAGACTAATCCCATCGTGATCTTCAATTATATTGTATAATTTAATTTTTTTAACTATCAAATGTCTTAAAAAGTACTTGGGATCTTTTCCCGTTATTTTTATCCTATATCTATTAGTCATCTAATTCAACCCTTAAAATATTACCTATTATAAGTACTTCTTGATCAAGTAATTTATTTAGTTTTAAATTATTACCAATGATTTTTATTTTACCATTACCCTTTGTAAGACTTATTTCTTTATCTGTAATATCCCTTATCCTATCATAATTTAAAACATTAACTCTATTTTTTAAAAGTGTAATTTTAAGTTCTGTCTCATTTATATATTCTCGTATATTTCTAAACATCTTATCACCAATACATTATATGAAAAAAGATGACTAATTAGTCATCTAAGAAAGTCTAGATTTTATTTTAGAACTAACTACTCCCATATCAAAGCATCCTTTTACTTTAGGGCTAACCATACTCATAACTTTACCCATGTCTTTCATACCTTGAGGAGATAGTTCTACAAACGCCTCATCTATAATTTTATCTACTTCTTCTTCACTTAATTGTTCTGGTAAATATCTTTTTAGGATATCTATCTCATTTTCAGTCTTAGAAACTAAGTCTTCTCTACCACCTTTTTTAAATTCAGCAATAGAATCATTACGTGATTTTATTTCTTTAGCAATGACTTCTATTAATAATTGATCATCTACTTCTTTTTTTTGATCTATTCTAATTTTATCCATTGCTCCTTTTGCCATTCTAAGTACTGATAATTCTTCTTTGTTCTTTTCTTTCATCGCTTTTATCATATCTTGTTGAAATTTTTCTAACATATATTATCACTCCCACAAACATTTTATCAAATTATATCCATAAAGTCCATTTATTCGAAAAAAAAGAGACTAATTAGTCTCTATCTCTGTTAGCTTTATTTCTTTTTCTTGAGTTCTTAATGCCCTCTTTTTTAGCTGCTCTTCTACGTACACCTGGTTTATCATAACATTCTCTTTTTTTGCACTCAGAAGGGACACCGTCTCTCGCTACTTTTTGTTTAAACTTTCTTAGAGCCATATCTAAGTTTCCGTTCTTAACTGTTACTTGCGTCATTCAAATTTCCCTCCCTTCATCTCTAACTAAAATGAATTATATCATAACATATAATATTTTTTCAACATAAATCGCTATTTTTTTTATATTTTTTATATATTTCTTAAAAAATAACCAAATATCTTCCCTAAATTGTATGAAATTACCAGAAAATAACCACAAAAAACATAAAAAATAAGGTAAATAATGAACTTTTTTATTCTAATGGACATAATTTATCATCATGTACTCTTCTAATGGCAGAACCTACTCCAATACCAGCATCTATTAACACCTTGATTACATTTGTGAATGCGTTAATTATTGTTCCAGAAACACTTGCTCCGCCAATAACTTCTTCTAACTTTTCATCACTTATTCTATTCATCACTACATTTTTTAGGATGTGTATATCCTTCAAATACTCCTGAAACAAATATCGTCACAGCCGCAATCAAAGCACCTATCCATCCATATCCTCCTCCCTTAATATTTTCTAATTTAGCATCGTCTATTTTTACCATCATATCAATCCTCCCAACAATCAAAAAATATCTCTAAAAAAGTTCCCTTTTTAGCATACATACTTACCTTGATTTTTTCTTCTTTAAAATTATGCCTAAACTTTATTAAGACCTGCTTATAATCTTCATATCCTTCTCTAACTGCAACAATACTAATTTTTTCCTTCCTTTCAAAAGTATATACATAGTGATTTTGTTCTAATGCTTTAACATCTTTTTCATTTAAAA
>ENA-ORLS01000147-ORLS01000147.1-human-gut-metagenome-genome-assembly--contig:-NODE-147-length-5187-cov-2.8521_pt1 | contig 5187 bp, 7 predicted proteins | sample MGYA00243073_ERZ508836 | MGnify/ENA primary metagenome ERZ508836 (study PRJEB26277, sample SAMN04329824) | human gut metagenome | biome: human-associated habitat | host: Homo sapiens | place: USA...
AAATAACTATTATATAGTTGTTTTTTTTTTAAACATTTATTTATAATATACTTATGATAGAGGGTGATGATATGGCCAAGAAAAAAGACGTTCAAGAAGAACTAATGAAAACTCACGTCCTTAATTTAAATGAAATAAGAGAAGCAGAAAAGAAAGACAAGATAGAAAAAAGAAAAAAAACACCCATTGCTTTACTTATTTTGGGTATTATTCTAATTATTATAGGAATTTCATATTCAATCTTTTTAACGCATAAAAAACTAAATGCACCACAAAAAACCGAAAAAGAAAAAAATGAAATCACGTGTATCTCAAATTTAGTGGATAATATATTTAATGTTAATATAAACACTAAAACAACATATAAATATAGCAATCAAAAATTAATTTCTGGTTCAACAACTTCAACTATTGTTCCCATAGATAACGCTAATATAACTTCATTACCAACCATTCAAACCAATTTAGTAAATGCTAGTTTTGGTGTACCAACATATAGTGACTTAAATGGTGGAATATCATTAGCCATGTTAATTAAAAATAATACATTAAATATAAATGCAAATATAAATTATACAACTTATATTTATAATGAAAAACAAGCGATTATAAATAGATATATAAATATTCCTAATTTTACCAAAGATTATAATTTAACAGAGGTAAAAAAGGAAAGTGAAAAATTAGGAGCCCTATGTAATTAGGACTCTTTTTTAGTGATAATATTTTATTATATAAAAAAAGATAGCTTATGCAGCTATTCTTTCACCTTTGTTTAATGATCTCTTTTCTCTAGTAGTCATTCTAACCTTTGTACCATCTTCAAGTCTTACAACTTGTAAGTTCAATTTTTGTTGTCTTTTAGTCGTATTTAAAGCATGTGATCTATCATTAGCTGATAAAGGTTTTCTACTTGTAATCTTAACTGCCATATTATCCCTCCTTTGCGTTAACTACATCTGCTTACTAACTTTACCATAAAAAGAAAACAAAGTCAAACATTTTTCCCATTTTTCTGCATAACGCGTTAATAATAATTATTTCCTATTTTTAAACTTTACACTATAAAAGATTTATACTTTAGAAATTAATACAATAATGATATAATGAAATAGGAGGGATAAATATGGCTAATAATATTAGAATTAAACGTTTAAATCATGCTTTTATGGAAGAAATTAGTATGATCTTAATGGAAGAAGTCCGTGATGAGGATTTAAAATTTGTGACCATAACAGGTTGTGATATTACTAACGATTTAAGTTATGCCAAAGTATATTTCACAGTCTTAGATAAAGATAAAAAAGAAAAGGTATTAGAAGATATAAATAATGCTGCATCATTCATTAGGGGAAAACTTAGCGAAAGAATTGAAATAAGGCATACACCAGAATTAAAGTTTATTTATGATGACTCAATAGAATATGGAGAAAAAATAGAAAAAATAATAGATAAGTTACATAAAGAAAAACAAAATTAATACAATTTGTTTCATTTGTGTTATTATAATTATGAAGTTAAGGGTGATTATATGAAATTAAAGGCTAACAATACAGAAGTAAATTACATACAATATGGTAAGGGCAAAGATATAATTTTATTACATGGCTGGGGACAAAATATTGAAATGATGCGTCCAATAGGTGCTGCCCTACAAGATAAATTTAGAATTACTATATTAGATTTACCTGGCTTTGGTGAAAGTAAAGAACCGCCCTTTCCATGGGACATAGATCAATATTCACTAATGTTAGAAGAGGTTGTTGAACAGTTAAATATTAAGAAACCCATTGTTATGGGACATTCATTCGGTGGAAGACTTGCCATCCGTTATGCATCTGAAAATAATATTGAAAAACTTATTCTATTTGGTAGCCCAGTTCGTCCAGAAAAATCACCGACTGATATTAAAACAAGAATACTAAAGAAAATAATAACAATGCCCGGAATGAATAAAATTGGCGAATATATGAAAAAGTATATTGGCTCAAGAGACTATAAGAATGCGTCTCCTATAATGCGTCAAGTATTAGTAAATGTCGTGAATAAAGATCTTTTTGAATATGCCAAGAAGATTAAGGCTCCAACACTACTAATCTGGGGTGATAATGATGAAGAAGCTTCAATTGAAGATGCTAAATTATTAGAAGGTACAATGCTAGATGCCGGATTAATAGTTCTAAGAGGAACACATTATGCTTACTTAGAAAATCTACCACAAGTAATTAGTATTTTAAATAACTTTTTATAGGAGGAATGTATGTTTTACTTAATAACAATTTTAATTATTGCCTTACTGTTTGTTAAAAGCAAAAAAAGTCTACATATGTTACAACAAAATCTTTATAATGAAAATAATCGCTATATCAAGTGGAATTTAAAACACTGTTCACAGTTTTTAAATATAGAAATAATAGCCATTTTATTATCTGCAATAGGATTATTTGTAGTATATGATTTAAGATTATATAATTTCATTATTGAACTCGCTTTAATAATTATATATTTAATTTCATTTATACTTTGGAAAAACCATCTTAAAAATGAACAAACAAAAAAGCCCCTTGTTTATACCAAAAGAATAAAACGCTTAATTTTGACTACTTCAATAATATATTTAATTCCTATTATTTTAATGTTTTTACATAAAAATGATATCGAGTATGTGTGGTTAATGATATTAATTCTTGCTATTGCTACTTATTTAAATGCTTTGATTGTTTTTGTTGCTAATATCATTAATTATCCAATTGAAAGAATGGTATATATATATTATAAGAATAAAGCCCAAAAGAAATTAAAGAGTATGCCAAATCTTAAAATAATAGGTATTACCGGTAGTTATGGTAAAACAAGTAGTAAAAATATTTTAAGTGATATTTTAAATATTAAATATAATGCCTTACCAACTCCTAAAAACTTAAATACTTATAATGGTTTGATAATGACTATTAATAACAATATGGATAAGTTTACAGAAATATTCATAGCGGAAATGGGAGCCTATGTAAAAGGTGAAATAAAGGGACTATGTAATTTAGTAAAACCTCAATATGGAATTCTAACAAGAATTGGAACTGCTCATCTTGAAAGCTTTGGTAGTGAACAAAATATTTTTGATGGTAAATTTGAACTAATTGAGTCACTTCCATCAAATGGAATAGGTATTCTATACATGGATGATGAAAAACAAGTAAATTACAAATTGAAAAATAATTGTAAGATAGTTTGGATTGGTATTGATAATGAAGAAGCTGCAGTACGAGCTACCAATATAAAATGTTCATCCAAAGGAACAACCTTTGACTTAGTGCTTAAGAACAGTACAAAGAAGTATCAATTTGAGACTAAGTTATTAGGAAAACACAATGTTTATAACATTTTAGCTTCAATCGCCCTTGGACTTGAATTTGGAATTGAAATATCTGATTTACAAGTTGCGGTAAGAGGAGTTAGACCAATAGAACATCGTCTAGAATTAAAACGCTTAGGAAATTTTTATATGATTGATGATGCTTATAATTCTAATCCAACAGGTGCAAAGAATGCCTTAGATGTTTTACAAATGATGCCAGGTATTAAAATAGTCGTGACCCCAGGTATGATAGAACTTGGAAAAAAAGAGGACGAATATAATGAAAAATTCGGTGAACAAATAGCGGGCGTTAGCGATTATGTTGTCCTAATTGGTGCTGAGAAAACAAAGCCAATTAGTCAAGGATTAAAAAGACAAGGCTATGACTTTGACAATGTTATTGTTTACAATGATGTAAGAGAAGCCTATAAATTTATAAATTCAATAAAAAGTAACACTGATCAAGATGTGTATGCTTTATTTGAAAATGATTTACCAGATACATATAACGAAAAATAGAGGAGGAGTTTCATAATGAAAATTAAAGTAGGAGTTATTTTTGGTGGAGAATCAGCAGAACATGAGGTTAGTATAATTTCTGCTATTCAAGCAATAAATAAAATGAATGAGGAAAAATATGATATTATTCCCATTTATATAACAAAAGATAGACAGTGGTATACAGGAGCAATGCTAAAGGATATTGACTCATACCAAGATTTATCTTTAATAAAAAAATATGCTACTAATGTAGTGCTAGTAGAAAAAAATAATAGATTTATCTTACAAAAGAAAAAAGGTCTATTCAAACGTGAAGTAGCAGAAATTGATATAGCGTTCCCTATAGTTCATGGAACTAATGTTGAAGATGGTGTCCTACAAGGATATTTACAAACAATTGGTATTCCATTTGTTGGACCAAATACCTATGCCGGTGTAGTAGGTCAAGATAAAGTGTTTATGAAAGCTATTTTTGAGAAAGAAGACTTACCATTATCAAAATATGTATGGTTTTATGATAGCGAATATAAAACAGATAAAGATGAAGTCTTAAAGAAAATATCTAAGTAAAAATATCCACTTATTGTAAAACCAGCTACAACAGGAAGTAGTATTGGTATTTCCTATGCTGAAGATGAAGCAAAACTTTGTGAGGCAATTGACGATGCAATCAATTATGATACTAAAATTTTAGTAGAGGAAGTAGTGGAAAATCTAAAAGAAGTAAATATAAGTGTATTAGGAAATTATGAACATCAAAAACTAAGTGTTATAGAAGAAGTAAATGGTCATAATAAATTTTTAACATATGAGGATAAATATATTGGTGGAGGAAAAACCAAAGCTAAATTTGGTGTAAAAAGTGTCCCATCTTGTAAAGGATCAAAAGGAATGTTATCTGCGTCAAGAAAAATTCCTGCTGACTTATCAGATAAGTTAAAAGAAGAAGTAGAAACTGTTGCTAAAAAAGCCTTTAAGGCATTAGGAAGTTCTGGCTGTTGCAGAATAGACTTTTTGATTGACAGTAAGAAAAATAAAGTATATGTAAATGAAATAAATTCAATTCCAGGATCATTAGCTTTCTATTTATGGGAACCATTAGGAAAAGATTATACAGAATTATTAGATGATATGATTAATATAGGAATTAAGGATTATAAAAAAAGATCAAGCAAGACTTATACCTTTGATACTAATATCTTACAAGGATTTGCAAATAATAGTCTAAAGGGTGGAAAAACAAAACTTTAATAAGAAAAATGTAGCTACAAATTTTGATACTACATTTTTTATAGAACTAAAGCATAAATATTGTATAATCTATAATAACA
>ENA-ORLS01000153-ORLS01000153.1-human-gut-metagenome-genome-assembly--contig:-NODE-153-length-4973-cov-3.00203_pt1 | contig 4973 bp, 4 predicted proteins | sample MGYA00243073_ERZ508836 | MGnify/ENA primary metagenome ERZ508836 (study PRJEB26277, sample SAMN04329824) | human gut metagenome | biome: human-associated habitat | host: Homo sapiens | place: USA...
CTTTCATATCAAAATTCTTTCTATACTACTTTGAACATCTTCTGAGTCACAGGCCTCTCCCCAATGGTCTTTTCCAATTCCTTCTTGGCAGCGTTCAGTTCCTCCATACGAATCATCTCGTCTTTCGCATCCTCCAACCCCAAATGGGTGTATGTGTTCATGGTAACGCCGATGTCCGAATGCCCCATGAGGTACTGCAGCGTCTTTGGATTCATTCCCGATTTTGCCATATTCGAGCAATAGGTGTGTCGGCATACATGAGGCGTAATGTTTGGCATCTGCACTCGGTAAATGTCATTGTATCTACCGACCATATGGTTGAAGCGGTGCTGCCATTGCATTGCCACAAGTGGCATTCCATTATCATCGTAAAATAGAAATCCACTATATCCGTCTATGGTTTTCTCCACTTTCGGAGCATTTCTGTCCTCAATAATTGCCTGATACATCTGTGCCACATCCTCTGTACCCTTGTTCCAGCATCAGTCTTTGTGGTTTCGATGATATATCGCATATCTGCCGTTCTCTGCAACTGATGGTCAATATTCACTGTCCTTTTCTCAAGATCAATATCCTTTAGTGTCAGACCACAAAATTCCGATATTCGCATTCCTGTATGAAAGAGTATGTACACCACTTCATAATATTTACAGTACACCACATCGTCATGCACAAACTTTAGGAATTTTTTCATCTGGTCTTTTGTGATTGCCTCTCTTGTGACTGCATCATTTACCAATACCCCGGCAAGCTGAAATCCGAAAGGGGTCTTTACCAAAATGTCATCATCCACCGCCATCTGAAAAGCTGGTCGCAGTACTCCCCGGATGGTATGAATGGAACTGTAGCTTTTCCCATCTTCCTGTTGCAGCTTGATGAGAAATAACTTGGCATCGGATGTTTTCACACTTCGTATCGTCTTTTTGCCAAATGCTTCCTTTGCAAGTGATCTCTGTACTGTAATATCTTTTGATTTTACTCCTCTCATATCCATAATTCTTCGAAGATTAACACCTGTTTCTTTTTTATTAATTGTTGGAAACATACTATCGCCTCCTTTGCACTAAATTCTTGTTCTACTCAGTTCTTACACATACTTTCTTCCCCGAAAAAGCAATTCCAAACTTCAAGATTTCCGTAATTCCATCCTCTTTCATTTCAGAATCGTATCGCAACTCGCCAATTTGCTTTAATGCTTCATTAGACCATTTTTCAAGCTCAACATCGCTTAATTTTTCTTTCCACTTTAATTCCAAAATAATACCAGGATACCTTTTTTCTCTTGGAATTAAAGAAACATCAAATCTGCCATCTCCAGATTCTCGGTTCGATTTAATCTGATACTGATTATCCATTAATGCTATTAATCCTAGCATCAAACCATGATAAAATCCTTCAGCTCCACCATCGAAGAAGCTAATTGATTTATCCATATATTCCCCAATAGCGCTCTGCAACTTCTTGTAATCATTGGCATAAAGACTTTCTGCAATCTTATTTGCTGTAGTCCTTGTAATTGCTCCAGTTTGCAAGAAATGCGACAAGATTTCACTCTTATATACAGCTGCAATCTCTCTATTTGGAATTGATACTTCACATAAATATGAACCATCTGCTTGCAGTTCCTTTTTAGGAGTTTTCAAATAGCCAGCAACCAACAATAAGCTATAGATATTTGCTGGATCCTCCGCAAGCGATCTATACACCACATTTTGATCAATTCTTGCAACTACTCTTTCTCCTTGCAAAAGGTCATATAATCTTTCTGTAATATCATCTGTAGCCACTCTTAGTACATCATCAAGGATTTCATTTTTTCCTGTATTTACCCAATATGCTTGAGGAAGGCATCCCTTGGAATTATAGTTGATTACAGACCATGGATTATATATTTCTTCGCTACAAAACAAATATCCATCGTCCCAGTCTTTAAGTTCCTCCTCTTTATCTGATACTCCATAGTAACTGAGCATTGCTTTCACTTCAGATTCTGTAAATCCAAAAAAGCTATCGTATTCTTCATCCATTACGGAGTTCACTGTTAAATTATTTAGACCACTAAAGATACTTTCCTGAGCAATACGCAAAATTCCTGTTAGGAAACCATAGGATAAATTCTTATTATCCTTAAATGCTCCTGAAAAGAAATTTCTCATGAATCCAATAATTTCATCGTAGAAATCCTTAGAGTATCCCTCTTGAATCGGAGTATCATATTCATCAATAATGATTACTGGAGCCTTATCATAATGTGAAGCAAGCATTTTAGATAGTCTTTCTAGCGAAGAAGTAAGCTCCACTTCATTAGCTGTAGCGCTAATAATCTTTGTAAAATACTCCTTCTCATATTGTGAGAGCTTATCACTATTTAGTAGCTCTTGATGTCTTCCATACTCTTCTTGAAGTAGTCCCCTTATTTTATCTATTGTTGCGTCCCAAGTATCAAATTTAACATCCTTAAAAGTTAAGAATATGACTGGATATTTTCCTTGATGTGAACGATACTCTTCTCCACATTTCCAAATATTTTTATCGGCAAAATACTTACTAGTATTCTTATCTGATATTTCAAAGAACACTCTGAGCATATCCATATTCAAGGTCATTCCGAATCTCCTTGGTCTCGTAAACAAAGATACCAATGGCTTTTGATCCAAGAATTCTTTGATTAATAACGTCTTGTCGACATAGTAATATTCTTCCTGCGCACGAACATAGTCAGAGATGCCGATTGGTAATGATTTAACTTCTGCTTTCGCAACCATATTTTTCTTGATGTATTTTCCATTAGACACTCTTCCATCCATTGGCTTTGGAGAGTCGTCTGGAATTAACCAAGATCCTTTTTCTTTTATTGCACCCTGTATTCTTCCTTTTTTGCACATATCATTTACGGAACGTGGAGAAACATTCCACTCTAAAGCCTTTTCTTTACAAGTTTTCATATATATATCAGCTCCTGTCATTCGCAATATTATTCCTCATCTTACGCAAATTATACCTCAGTAAAACGTAAAAAGTCAAATCAATTCGATATTTTGCGTTTAATTATTGCGTTTGCTTAATGTTTTGCGTCTTGTATTTTTCGGCATTTTTATTTTGGTTTTTTCAGTCCACAAACTTGTTTGTAGCATATTACTCAGACAAGTTTAACTCCACTGAAAAAGGACCAGCCCAGCTGATCCTCTCCCTCTATCACATCCCCATTGTAATTTATTCTTATATTCTGCTATTTTTACTTTGCAGCCAAAAGTACGGTTTCTGGTCTAATTATAGCATATTGTTGCAAGTCTATTCTTACAATTCCATCAGAAAATGTTCATGCAGCGCACGTTTCACCTGATCGAAATTACCTCGCTCCGGACATTGGATGGAAACAACCAATCCCTTCTCTGGGAGAATCGTTGTAATCTGTCCGAATGCGCCATCAGCACGATAGGATCCTGGATATGGACTGATCCAGAACTGATAGCCATATCCTACATGCCAGAGATCTGCAGATGGCTCGAAGGTAAATTTCGGGGTGGACACCTCCTGCACCCAGTCCCTACTGACAATCTGCTCGCCCTTCCAGTTACCCTCAGCCAAATAGAGCTGTCCCAGTTTCATCATCTCGGTACAAGTCAGATACATACCTCCGCCGCCATTCGGATGTCCCTGTGGATCATGCTCCCAGAGCGGCCATCCCATATCAAGGGGCTTGAATACCTTCTCATACAGATACTCTCCCATCCGCTTGCCAACGGCCCGTTCTACCATATGAGCAGCCAGAATACTGTCGGCAGAGGAATAGCAGAATGCACTGCCTGGCTCCACAGGAACCGGCTGTGCCATCATATATTTCTCATAATCCGGTGCGCCGACGCCCGGACGTCTGTCCGCATTCATCAGAAGTGCCTTACCAAAGCCACTGGACATGCAGAGCAGATGTTTCAACTGAATCTTCTCTAGATTTGGATCCGGATTTGAAGGAAGTTTATCTTTAAACACTTCCGCCACATGATCTTCCAGGCTTAGTTTTCCCTCTTCTATTGCGAGTCCAACTGCTGTTACCGTAAAACTCTTGGTATGTGAATAAATATTTCTCGGTGCATTTGCTGCGTAGTGCATCTCACAGAGTACCTTGTTTTCATCTCCGACACTGATAGCTTCCAGCGGCAGATTGTGGCTGCTGGAATAACGATGAAATTCCAAAAACTTCTCTTCCAGTAACATAATACCTCTATCCTTTCCGGCAAATCTCTGATCTGGTTCTATTATCTCATACACATCTCTGCATCTGTCGGCAGTGGCATCAGCGGTGCGGACGGCAGGGTCTGATACCAATAAGCAACACTGGTGTAATCATCGTAACGCGGTCCGGTCCAGCCCATGTTGTCGAGTGTCATACGAAACTTATTCTCAAAACGGATTGGGTCTGCAATATGGAAATGATACAGCAGGAATCTCTGCTGTCCGTTATAGAATTCCCGGTTGTCTCCATAGATTGCATACATGCCGGTATATAAGCCGCTGAAGGTCTGATAGCTCTTGATGATGATGTCATTTCCAAATCCATAGGAACCGCCGAAGTAGTCTTCAGTTCCGGTATAGTGGATAGACGGATACGGATCATCGTCCAGATACATGCGGGCTTCGCCTTCTACCCAACAGGTATTGTTGCCATTCATACCAGTTGCCAGAGTCACACCGACAAATTGTCCCCTGCCTTCGATTCCGTCAACGATTGTGTAGGTACGACCCTTCTGAACCGGGTGCTCTTGGCGATAGGTGGCATGGAAATAACCAGCCTCCGCCGGAATCTCCTGATAAGCTCCGGTGATAATATAATAGAGATTTTCATCCTTGTCACCACGGTTTTCCATCGTGATCCGAGCTCTCTTATGGAACGGCATCTCAAAATAGCTGTTATAGCCGCGACCAGGAGCTACCAGCATCATGGCAGAATTCAACACCGGATATTTGCCATCCCG
>ENA-ORLS01000159-ORLS01000159.1-human-gut-metagenome-genome-assembly--contig:-NODE-159-length-4889-cov-3.55027_pt1 | contig 4889 bp, 5 predicted proteins | sample MGYA00243073_ERZ508836 | MGnify/ENA primary metagenome ERZ508836 (study PRJEB26277, sample SAMN04329824) | human gut metagenome | biome: human-associated habitat | host: Homo sapiens | place: USA...
GCCATCATACGGAAAGAATCAGCATATTCCTCATATCCTTCAGGAACTATATATTTTTCAAGAATACTATTAACTTTCTTTTAAGTCATTTGGATTCTAGATTTTATTACACTTTCAAATATTTCATAATCTATTTGTTTACCATGACTATCAAACTCCATTACACATGAAATAGCAAGTCGTGAAACATTAGGATTAAGTGAACAAATACCATTAGATAACTCATGAGGTAGCATTGGTATTACTCTATCAACTAAGTATACAGATGTTCCCCTCTCCATTGCATCATTATCCAGTGGACTTCCTTCTTTAACATAATAACTAACATCTGCAATATGAACACTTTAGTATCATCTCCATCAATTGTAAATATCATTTCATTACGTAAGTCTCTCCTGTTTTTACATTCCTCTTCACTTACTTCAGAAGGAATATTTTTTAATTGTTCCTTTACGTCATCTGGAAAATCTGTTTCAATATTATATTTTTTTACTATAGATAAAATATCAATACCTGGATCATTTTTATGTCCTATTATTTCAACAACTTCTCCCATAAATCTACTATTATCTATACGTTTACCTAAACGAACAACTACTTTATGTCCATCAACTGCATTCATTGATTTATCTCGTGGAATTTGTACTTTTATTTTTAGTTTGTTATCATCTAAACTAACAATACCAGTATCCCCTTCAAAATTAATCTCACCAACATAAGTATCTTTTTCTCTATTTATAATTTTTACTACACGACCTTCTAATCTATCGATACCCTTCTTGCTAGTTATTTCTACTAATACTATATCATCATGTAAAGCGCCATTCATATGTTCTTCGCTAATATAAACATCAACATCAGAATCATCAATATCTACAAATCCAAATCCCTTTTTATTAGCTCGCATAATACCACGTTTTAAATGACTATCTTCAAGCATCATATACTTATCTTTATTAGAATGATATATAACCGCATCTTTTTCTAATTCTGATAAACATGTTTGTAATTCTTGCAACTCATCAACATCTAATAAATGTAATTTATCTTCCAAATCATAAATTGTAAGTGCTTTATCAGAGTCTTTTAAAATACCAACTATTTTATCCTTCATATTCTCACCTTCTATAATTATTATAACAAAATACTATAGAAACACCAAGAAAAATATTATCAACAAAAAAAGACCAAACGGTCTTAGAAAGAAGCTACTAAACAAATTATAAAAAATGTAATACCTAATACAAAAGTAATACGTGTCAAAGCCTTTTCAGTACCTCTTTCTTTTCTTTTAGTAAATAAATCAGAATTTCCTCCAGAAAGTATTTTAGCTGCACCTTCTGCTTTTCCACTTTGTAAAAGTACTATTATAATTAATAAGATTGATATAATTAATAAAGCAATTTTCATAAAGCACCTCCATCAATAATACCTATATAACCTATATAATAACATAAAATTAGATTGAGTGCAACTACTTATAAATTAAGACCATCTTCTATTCTAAACAACTGATTATATTTACAAATTCTATCGGTACGTGATAATGAACCCGTTTTAATTTGGCCAACATTAAGTCCTACCGCTAAATCAGCAATAGTGGTATCTTCTGTTTCACCACTTCTATGAGAAATAATAATATTACAGTTATTTTCTTTAGCTAATTCAATTGTTTCTAACGTTTCAGTAATAGTACCTATCTGATTAACCTTTATCAATATAGCATTACAACATCCTAGTCTAATTCCCTTTTCTAAATATTTTTTATTTGTGACAAATAAATCATCACCAACAATTTGAACCCTATCTTTCAATCTTTTAGTTATATCAGCAAAGCCATCCCAATCATTTTGATCAAGTGGATCTTCAATAGATATAATAGGATATTTATTAATAAGTTCATCATAATATTCTATTAACTCTTCTGTTGTAAAACCTTTTCCATCAATATTATATTTTCCATTTTCATATAACTCACTTGCCGCAACATCTATAGCTAAATTAACATCTTTACCAGGAGTATATCCCGCCATTTTTATAGCTTCTATAATTAATTGAAAGGCTTCTTCATTAGAGGATAAATTAGGGGCAAAACCACCTTCATCACCAACTCCAGTAAAATAGCCCTTTTCTTTTAAAATTTTTTTTAAAGTATGAAATACCTCTGCTCCAACACGTACTCTTTCATGAATAGAGTCCCTATTCGGAACAATCATAAACTCTTGAAAATCTAAATTATTATCAGCATGACAACCACCATTTAATATGTTCATCATCGCAACGGGTAAACTAGTACCATTACCAACATATTTATATAACTGCATATTATCACAATTGGCGGCCGCTTTTAGTACTGCCATACTAACTCCAAGTATTGCATTTGCTCCTAAATTAGACTTATTAGGTGTTCCATCCACATCAATCATTTTATGGTCTATTTTTTGTTGCTCAAATACATCCATACCAACAATACTATCTTTTAAAATTGTATTAACATTATTAACTGCTTTTAATACACCAAGCCCATTATATCTAGAACCACCATCTCGCATTTCTAAAGCTTCTCTTTCTCCAGTAGATGCTCCAGATGGAACAATAGCTCTTCCTACAATGTTATTTTCTAATATTACATCAACTTCTACAGTTGGGTTTCCCCTTGAATCTAATACTTCTCTTCCAATAACATTTTTAATTTTCATTTATTTTTCTTCCTCTTTCAATTCATTAACTAACTTTTTAAATTCAGCACCACGAACCTCACACTCTTTATACTGATCCCAAGAAGCAGTCGCAGGACTCAACAAAATAACATCTCCTGGACTAGAATAATTATATAATTCCTTAAAACCGTCCTTCATATATTCAAAGCAAAATGTATCTATACCAAGACTATCACCAAATTCTCAAACTCTTACTCAACCTTGACCAATAGATATTTCATATAAGGGGTTAAGTATTCTAAAACCTGTCCACTTTCTAATCCACCTAAAATAATTAAGGTTGGTTCCGAAAAAGAAGATAAAGCAATTTGAGTACATTTTATATTAGTTGCTTCTGTATCATTATAAAAAGTTCTACCATCTACTGTATCAACATATTCCAATCGATGTTCAACACCTTTAAAATCAGAAATAACTTCTCTAATTATCTCATTATCTACTCCAAACTCCTTAACGATTGCGATAGCACTCATACAGTTTTCTAAATTATGCATTCCTTTTATTCTAATTATATTAGTATCAATAACTTTATCACCATAATAGTATATAGCATTATCTTTTAAATATACGCCGTTAATCTCATTTTTACTAGAAAAATATTTTGTTTGACTTTTAATTCCTTTCAAAAGATCCATAACATCTTTATTTTCCATATTCATAATTGCAACATCATCAGTAGTTTGATTATAAAACATCTTAGCCTTAACGCTTTTGTAATAATCATAATCCCCAAAGAATTCTAAATGTGCTGGCGAAAGATTAGTCATTAATCCAACATTAGGTTTAAACGTTACTAGATTTTCTCCTTGTTGAGCAGAAACTTCCATTACAATAATATCATCATCAACTACTTTATCTAAAATACTACATAACGGATATCCAATATTACCGGCCAAATGAACCCTATCATTAAATGCTTTTTTTAGGATTTCATATGTTAATGTTGTTGTTGTTGTTTTTCCATTAGTACCTGTTATTCCTATTAACTTAACTGTTTTAGGTAACAATCTATATGCAAGCTCTACTTCATTAATAACCTCGATATTCAAATTCCTAGCTTTAACAACATATTTATGTCTAATAGGAACACCTGGATTCTTAATTAAATAATCAAAGGTATCATCTAATAAATCATCAGGATGTGTACCCAAAACAACAGTAACACCTAACTCTCTAAGTTCTTCTACTTGTTCCTTATCAAGCTTTTCTTCTTCCTTACCATCATTTAAAATAACAGTATTTCCTCTTTTAATTAAAACTTTAGCTGCCTCATATCCACTACGAGCCATTCCTAAAATCAATATTTTTTTATTTTCAAACATATATATCACCAATATAATTATACTACAAAATACTCCCTTTAAAAACAAATATATTTATGATATACTTATTTCATGTAATAATGTAGGAGGTATATAATGAAAATCATAACTTTAAGTCCACAAGAATTTGATAAGTTTGCTAGCACACACAGATATAGAAATTATTATCAAACATCCGCCTACGGAAACACAATGGCCAGTAACGGTTTTAAAATACATTATTTAGGAATTACAGACAATCTTAATCACTTAATTGGCGCTACTTTAATTATCTATAAAGAAATTTTTATGAATCAAAAAATAGCTTATGCTCCAAGAGGAATATTGTTTGATTACAGTAACTCAGTAAGTGTACAAGAGCTTGTAAATAAATTAAAACAAGTTCTAGGAAAGCAAGGATTTCTTCTCTTGAGAATGGATCCATATATACCGGCAACTATTAGAAACAAACGTGGCTTAGTAAAGAACATGAATAATGGTATTAATATAATAATGTCAAATTTAAAGCACGCTGGATTTAAATATAAAGGACAAAACCAATTTTTTGAAAATGAAAAAGGAAGAAATGAAGCCGTAACTCTATTAGCTGATAGAGATATTAAAGGTATTTATCGAAGTTTTTCTAAAAATACACGTCACAAAATTAATAAAGCATCAGCATCAGGAATTATGATAGTAAATGATAAAAATAAAAATATAGATTTTTTATATAATTTTATCAAAGAAAAAACGAATAAAAGTAAAAAATATTATGAAGATCTAGTAAAAAACTTTAATATTAAGGCCAATGTATATAATGCCGTACTAGATCCAAATACTTTTGTTATTACTTCGAAAAAGGTATACG
>ENA-ORLS01000181-ORLS01000181.1-human-gut-metagenome-genome-assembly--contig:-NODE-181-length-4341-cov-3.04993_pt1 | contig 4341 bp, 3 predicted proteins | sample MGYA00243073_ERZ508836 | MGnify/ENA primary metagenome ERZ508836 (study PRJEB26277, sample SAMN04329824) | human gut metagenome | biome: human-associated habitat | host: Homo sapiens | place: USA...
TTTGCCAAGCGTGCCGATGGCAATCCGAACACACATGCGTTCATTGCTTCACCGTAAATGGCTGTGGCTTTTGCCATTGCAGGCGACTTGTGCTTTAATCCGCTGACGGATACCCTGAAAAATGAGAAGGGAGAAGAGGTCAGACTTGATCCGCCAACAGGGGAAACACTGCCGTTGAAAGGATTTACAGTAGATGACAATGGTTATGTGGCTCCTTCGGCCGACGGAGGAAAGGTGGAAGTGACCATTCAGCCGGACTCACAGCGCTTGCAGAAACTGGAACCGTTTGCTGCATGGAACGGAGAAGACTTCATGGAACTTCCGCTGCTGATTAAGACGCGGGGAATATGAACTACAGACCTCATTTCTATGGCAGGACCGAGGTTGCGCTTCAGCGGACGCCTGGAAAAAATTTCCGATAATATGTCGATGGGGGCTGGCAATGCATTCAACGGTAAGACTAACTGCGTATGGAATCAGTTGACTGGCGAGTATGAAGCCGTTTCAGCAGTGGCCAAGCAGTACAAGGCAAATGGCATGGGCTCTATCGTAGTGGCAGAAGAAAATTACGGAGAGGGTTCCAGCCGCGAACATGCCGCCATGGAACCGCGCTTTCTGAACGTACGGGTAATCCTGGCCAAGAGCTTTGCCCGTATTCATGAAACAAACTTGAAGAAACAGGGTATGCTGGCACTGACTTTTGCCGACAAGAATGATTACGACAAGGTACGTGAGCACGACCGGATTTCTATCTTGGGATTGCAACGCTTTGCTCCGGGTAAACCGCTGCATGCCGTATTGACGCACGAAGACGGCACGACAGAAACATTCGAAGTGCTTCATACCTATAATGAAATGCAAATTAACTGGTTTAAGGCCGGTTCAGCCTTGAACACCTTTAAAAAATGAGAGAAATGAGCAATAAGATGTATATGCAGGACGGGAAACTGGTGGTTCCCGATCACGTAGTGATTCCTTTTATCGAAGGGGATGGAGTAGGAGCAGAAATCACTCCGGTTTGTCAGAAAATTGTCAATACAGCAGTAGAGCTGGCTTACGTAGGCAAGCGCCGCATTGAATGGAAAGAGGTGCTGGCCGGCGGAAAGGCTTTTGAGCAGACTGGTGAATGGTTGCCGGAGGCTACGCTGGAAGCATTTAAGGAATATCTGGTAGGTATCAAAGGTCCGTTGACCACTCCGGTGGGCGGTGGTATCCGTTCGCTGAACGTGGCTTTGCGTCAGACACTCGATTTATATGTCTGCCTGCGTCCGGTACGCTGGTTCAAAGGAGTAGTTTCTCCGATGAAAGAGCCGCACAAGGTGAACATGCACATTTTCCGTGAAAATACGGAAGACATTTATGCGGGTATCGAATGGGAGCAAGGCACACCGGAAGCACAGAAATTCTATGCTTTCCTACGTGATGAGATGGGTGTGACCAAGGTACGTTTCCCGGAAACCTCTTCATTTGGTGTGAAACCTGTGTCAAAGGAAGGTACACAGCGACTGGTGCGTGCAGCCATTGAATACGCATTGCAACACGGCCTGCCGTCAGTAACACTGGTGCATAAGGGAAATATCATGAAGTTTACGGAAGGAGGTTTCAAGCGCTGGGGATACGAAGTGGCTGAAACTGAGTTCAAGGATCAGACTTTCACCATGAACGAATATGACCGCTTGAAGAAAGAGTTGGGTGAAGAGTCTGCCAAGGCTGCCGTAGCCAAAGCCATCAACGATGGAAAAGTGGTGGTGAAGGATTGCATTGCAGATGCTTTCCTGCAAAATACCCTGCTCATTCCGGAAGAATATTCGGTCATTGCTACACTGAACCTGAACGGCGATTATGTGTCCGCCCAGCTGGCTGCCATGGTGGGCGGTATCGGTATCGCTCCGGGAGCCAACATCAATTACAAGAGCGGACATGCCATCTTTGAAGCGACTCACGGCACGGCACCGAACATTGCCGGAAAGAATGTGGTGAATCCGTGTTCCTTGCTGCTCTCTTCTGTCATGATGCTGGAGTACATGGGCTGGAAAGAAGCTGCCGAACTGATTGTGAATGCCTTGGAGAAAGCTTTCTCGAAAGGGGAGGCTACTCATGATTTGGCGCGTTTTATGCCGAATGGCCACGCGTTGGGCACGAATGAATTTGGACAGGAAATCATTTCTTTGCTGTAATAGTCAGAGGATTTTCTTGTCGGAGTGTTTTAATGGATAAAAAGAGAAGTTTATGAAGAAAGAATATATAGTTTACAAACTTTCCGAGTGTGCCAAGCAGGCATGCCGCATCGACAACGAACTGTTCACGAAATACAATGTAAAGCGAGGTCTGCGTAACGAAGATGGGACGGGTGTGCTAGAGGGAAAGACAAAGAGTGGTAATGTAGTGGGCTTTGAACGTACAGACCAGGGATTGAAGGCTATTCCGGGCAAACTGTTCTATCGCGGATACGATTTGGACGACATTGCTCATGCCTTGCTGCGCGAAAAACGTTTCGGCTTTGAGGAAGTGGCTTATCTGCTGTTGTCGGGTGAACTTCCGGACAGTGAACAACTGGCTTCGTTCAAGGAACTCATCAATGACAACATGCAGCTGGACAAAAAGACGACCATGAACAATATCGACCTGGAAGGACAGAACATCATGAACATCCTGGCGCGTAGTGTGCTCGAAATGTATACGTTCGCCCCGAATCCGGATGATATTTCACGCGACAACCTGAAGCGTCAGTCAATCGAACTGCTTTCAAAGTTCCCGACCATCATTGCGTATGCGTACAGCATCTACCGTCACAGCATACACGGACGTTCACTGCACATTCGTCATCCGCACGAGAATCTGTCGCTGGCCGAAAACTTCCTTTATATGATTAAGAAAGAATACACTCCGCTGGAAGCGCGTATGCTCGACTTGCTGCTGGTGCTTCAGGCAGAGCATGGAGGTGGTAACAACTCTACATTTACCGTACGTGTCACCAGTTCTACTCGCACGGATACGTATTCCAGCATTGCAGCCGGAATTGGTTCGTTGAAAGGTCCTCTGCACGGAGGTGCCAACATTCAGGTGGTCAAGATGTTCCATCACTTGAAAGAGGTGATTTCTGACTGGACGAATGTAGACGAAATCGATACTTATCTGACCCGCATGCTGAACAAGGAAGCCTACGATGGCAGTGGATTGATTTACGGTATCGGTCATGCGGTGTACACTATTTCTGATCCGCGTGCCGTATTGCTGAAGGAGCTGGCTGGTGAACTGGTGGCAGAAAAGGGATGTGAGAAAGAATTAGCTTTCCTTGAACTGCTGGACCAGCGTGCCATTGAATGCTTCAAGAAAGTGAAAGGAACCAAGAAGCAGGTTTGCTCGAATGTGGATTTCTATTCAGGCTTTATCTACGAGCTGATGGGTTTGCCGCATGAAATCTATACGCCGCTGTTTGCCATGGCCCGTATTGTGGGATGGACAGCACACCGTATTGAGGAACTGAACTTCGAAGGTCGTCGCATTATTCGTCCGGCATACAAGAACGTACTGGAGGAAGTGGACTACAAGCCGATAGGAGAAAGATAAAAGTTCAAGTGATTTTATATGGAGGAAGCGACAGAAACCCGATAATGAGGTATCTGCCGCTTCTTTTCTTTTTAGGAATGTCGGCCAAATTGTGTACCTTTGCGGCGTTTTTATCGTAAAATCAGAAAATATGAATAGCTTGATAGGTTTTTTCTTTGGGATTGACACTACGATAACATTTGGTTTGATGACCTTGATTACGCTGCCTTTGATGCAGAAAGGGATGGTGTTTGATTCGATTCTTTTTTATCGTTTTCTCTTTGCCACCTTTGCATTGGGTGCCATGATGAAAATAAAGAAGGAGTCATTTCGTATAGAGAGCTGTGATATTCCGATGTTTCTTTTGTTGGGACTGCTGTACACAGGCTCAGCCATGTTTCTGTTCTGGGGATATGGATTTATGGGAGCCGGGGTAGCCACGACGCTTCATTTTTCCTATCCTGTATTTGTGACCTTGCTGATGTTGGTATTGTTCCGTGAGAAAGCTTCCTGGGTAACGTGGGTAGCTATTCTGCTGGCAATATATGGTGTATCTGAACTTTCTTTGAAGGGAGATGAGTTGTCGGCCGATGCGACGGGAGTGATTATTGTCCTGCTTTCGGCCGTATGTTATGCGGGCTACATTGTAGCAGTCAACAAATCAAGATTGCGTGATATGAGCGGGCGGAAATTGGCTTTTTATGTATTTATCGTAAGTACGGTGCTGTTTGCCATAAAGGCGTTGACCAATCAGGGAAGACAGCCGGTGCCTGATGCAGTTACATGCGTACG
>ENA-ORLS01000187-ORLS01000187.1-human-gut-metagenome-genome-assembly--contig:-NODE-187-length-4253-cov-3.08266_pt1 | contig 4253 bp, 8 predicted proteins | sample MGYA00243073_ERZ508836 | MGnify/ENA primary metagenome ERZ508836 (study PRJEB26277, sample SAMN04329824) | human gut metagenome | biome: human-associated habitat | host: Homo sapiens | place: USA...
ATTTTTTGTTATTCTGTTATATCAGTAATTTGCTTTACAACATTTTCACTCTTTGGTTAAACCGCATAAAAGCTTTCATTCTCAGCATAATCACTAAGTTTACCAGTTACCTCATAAGTTTGCGCTCTATCACGAGGTACAAGCATTACTTCTTTAACTTTACCATTTGCTAAATTTTCCATAAATTCATTATAAGTTAATATATTAGTTTTATGGTTTAAGAAATTAAACAAATAAAATATTCCTAATATTATTAGTAAAATAAATAAGTAAGGAAGTAACCCTTTTTTTATTGTTTTTTTATCTACTTTTTTATTCATATTTCCTCCTTAACAATATTTCAATATTATATCATAACTTTCTTCATTTTTTTTGTCAAATTTTGACTTTTTTATTCCCGGTATCCAAACAATTCTATCTAAACTATCGACAACAACAGGCCATAAATCTCTTTCTTCTTTTCCTATTTTCATATCGATAAAGATATCTTTTAATTTCTTCGTACCATTCATTCCCTTAATAGCTATTCTATCTCCCATTTTTCTAGTCCTAACAGTTAAAGGTAATCTAACTTCATCACTAGAAAGCCTACAGATATTATTACTATTATCATTAGTTTCTTCAATACGTTTTATTGTATGATGATTAGGTAAATCAACACTGTTACCAAGTTCTATTTCATAATTTGTTAACTCTTCCATCTCACGTCTCAAATAGAAATAGTCATATTCCCTAACAGCAATTACATCATTAGGTAAATTAATTGTTGCATTTTGTTTCTTGCCTTTAATCAATTCTTGTAATAACTCTACATGTCGATCATTTAATAAAATTAAATCATCTTGATAATATATTTCCATCAAAAAATATAAAATCTCTCTTTGTAAAAAATCATCTATTTGTAAAAATTTAGAAATAACTACCTTTCCATTAATTAATACCTTACTAACAGCCTTATTACGTTCCTTTTCAATAAATTCACTTGCACATATCAAATTTTCACTAAATTTATAAAATTTTTTATGAACATTTTTATCTTCTTCTTTTAGAAAAGGTAAAACAACTTTTCTATATCTATTTCTTGTATATTTCATTTTAGAATTAGAACTATCAATAAAATATGGAACATTATTTAAATTATCATACTCTAACAACTCATCTTTAGTAAAAGATATCAATGGTCTTACTAAATGATATGTTCCCATATCTACAATTTTCTTAAATCCAGAATAACCATTTAAATTAGAACCTCTAACAATTCTCATTAAAATAGTTTCTATTAAATCATCTCCATGATGCGCTGTCATTAAATAATTAGCATTATACTTTGCTACAATTTTTTCAAAAAAACTAAAGCGAATATTTCTTGCTTCATTATGGAAATTATCATCACCATAATGTTCAATAAGCATAGTTTCAAAACAAATATCGTTTTTCTTACAATACTCTTGCATAAAAATAGCTTCATCATAACTTTCTTTTCTTATGTTATGATTTACATGAGCACAAATTAATGATAAATCATACTTTAATCTTATTTTTAACAACATATCCATAAGTGCCATTGAATCAGGACCTGTTGAACAACCAACTACAATAATATCACCTTTATGAAATTTAAACTCATGATCAATTAGAATTTCATTCATATAAGTCACCATATTTATTTTACCCAAATTTGGTAAGTTCCCTAGCATATCTTGCAATATACTCTTTATCCTGCATCTTATTAGCGTCAGCTCTCAAAGTATTATCTTTTTTCTTTAATTTCTTCAATTCTTGAGATAATTTATCTCTTTCCTGTTTCTTATCGTATATTTGAACCCAATACTTTCCCATTGTATATGTAGTAAAAACTATAGTAGTCAAAGAAAAAGTACCCAAAATAAGCAGTCTACGTCTTTTTTTTATAGAATTTCTATCCTTACCCTTTCTTGCCATGACTATCATAACCTTTCTTATAATAAAGTATACATCGCAAAGGTTAAATATTCAAGAAAGGCAACAAATTTGGTTATTTTTTGACTTCGTTTTTACGCATTAGGTTCTTAAGTAATGAATAAGAAGCTAAACAGCCTACAGTATGAGCAAGAAAAAAATAAACATGTAAATAACCAAAATTAATAAATTGTAAAATAAAGAAATATAACATTCCTAAATCTAATATAAAAATAGAATCAAAAATAATCTTAAAAATCATATTTTTATTAAATAAACATTTATAATTAACATTTACCATAAATGCTATGAAAACACCATAAACAAGAGAAAATATTATAGCTTTAATTTGCATAGATAATGCTATCATTATTTAAATAAACGATTGAATATACTACTTTCTTTATCCTTTTTTCCATTTTCATCTAAATAAGTTAAACTATTAATCATTCCCTTTATGGTAACAGTACCTTGAATAGTATCTAATTTTATTAATTCTAATCCTTCACCCTTGACTAGTAAAAAGCCCATAACAGTGTCTAAAAGGAATTGTGTTTCATCAAAATTTTCTATCTTCTTTACTCCACTTGTAACAAACGATTTTCTTTCTATCATTGTAACTGTATGATTATAACTATTGATACCACTATCTATTTTTTCCATATATTCATCACCACTAAATATTATGCAAGCAACACAAAAAAAAGACCAAATAAATGGTCTATTAATACTATTCTTCTTCCTCTGCTACATCCTCAGTGTTATTATATTCTTCAATAATAGCATCTTCAAACATTTTTCTTGTCTCACTATTAATTGGATGTGCTACATCACTATATTCTCCATTAGCTAACTTACGACTAGGCATTGCAATAAATAACTTATCGTCACCTTGAATAATACGAATATCTTTAATTGCAAAACAATCATCTAATACAACAGATGCTTTACCTTTCATACGTGAATCTTCTTTTTCGATTTTACGAACTTTTACAGATGTAATCTTCATGTGTTTTCCTCCCTCTAAAGCCTTACACTTTACAATTACATTTTATAATATAAAAATATAAATTGCAACATTTTATTTTACTTTTCCCTAATCTCTAAACTAGATGTAATAACATCATTATAAGAAAAAGATTTTATCCTAGGATTTTCTTCTCTAGTTTCCACTAAAAAAACAGAGGGATATGTTTCAATAATAGTACCAGAAAACTTTTCCACTTGGTTTCTGCTTCCATTGAAGACTATAAAGTAATCTTTGCCCTCTTTTTGTTGAATTTTTTCTCTCAATGCTTCTTTATTCATCTAGGAAACACCACATACATTGTTCCATTAGTTATTATTCCTCCCATTCCATCAGTTTTATATTTAGTTTTCTCAAGCATTGGAATTAAGTCTATAGATTTATTTTTTTCTGCAAGAGATATACTAGATGCAATAATAGCTGGATCTAAAGCATGAATATTAACTCTTTTCGGACTTGAAGCAAAATTGGCCCCAGCCTTGATTAATTCTTCATAGTTGGATTGACAAGCACCAGCTATAATTATTAATTTTTCTTGACTACTTTCATTTTCTCTAGCTTTCTTTACCGCCTTTACAAAATTCTTACTATTCTGATAATTATCTAAGTCTTTGATTGAACCCTTAGATTTAAAATAAGCATCATGTCCTGTAATCACAAGTATATCTGGTTTATATTCTTCAAGTTTCTTTATTATATCCCTTTCCATTTCATCTTCTTCCATATTAACACCATAAGCTTCTACTTTTAAATCACTATAAAACTTTATACAGCGCTCCAAATAGTTACTATCGGCATCAATATGTAATATTCTACCAGGAAGATAAAAATACTCACTACGGTCCAAATTAAGAGCACTAAGAGCCCTCTCAGTTAATTCCCTGTCACAACGATAAGGATCAATATCATCAACCACTTTAACCAAATCATCAATACCACTATCTGCCACTAGTCTAACTTCTATACCCTTCAAAACAACAGTATCATAGTTAATATTTAGTATTTCAAATACAATATCATTACCATGAGATTTTCTAGTAACTAAGTCACCTATTTTAAATTTCATAATATACTCCTCCATTTAATACTATGAAAAAATAAAATATTTAGAACACCAACACAAAAAAGTAGAACAATCACTTATTCTACCAAAACCATTTATTGTAAATAAAATCACCGATAATTTAATCAGCAAGACAATTAGAAATTTCTGCAAAAACACTAACAGGAATCTCCTCAGCCCTAGAATTTAAACTATAACCATATTTTACTAAAACTTCTTCTATTT
>ENA-ORLS01000190-ORLS01000190.1-human-gut-metagenome-genome-assembly--contig:-NODE-190-length-4244-cov-3.56911_pt1 | contig 4244 bp, 7 predicted proteins | sample MGYA00243073_ERZ508836 | MGnify/ENA primary metagenome ERZ508836 (study PRJEB26277, sample SAMN04329824) | human gut metagenome | biome: human-associated habitat | host: Homo sapiens | place: USA...
AAAATCGGGGCAATACCACTTCCAGCATGGGACAGCGAGCAGGCTCAAAGGTGGGTGCTGTCTTAGATACGAAAAATAAAGTGAAAGACAAGGCAAATGCTGTCAAAGAGAATATCAAGGATAAGCCGACACAGACCGCTTATGCGGTGTATTCCGCAAAGGAAAAGGCAAAGTCCAGCGTGTCCGACTTCAAGCGTGGCATGGTGCAGGAACAGCAGTCCAGACAGTCGGGACGATTGGAAAGGCAGGAACAACATAGACAAAATATCGCTGACAAGCGTATGGAGCTTCAAAAGGCACAAGAAGCAAGGCAGGCACAGCGAAAGGCTGACGGATCAGCGACAACGGGAGCTACCCGTCCCCATGAGCGACCAGCCACAGCTTCAACTATTCCAAAGCCGAGTGCGGAAAAAATGCAGGAAGTCAAACGCCCTGCCACAGCGACCACTTCAAAAGCAAGCGAACCAGTCAAGACGAATGTTGTAAAAGAGCGTCCGTTATCTTCTGGTGCTTCTGATAGAAAAGCGACCCAGCCTACACAGATAGTACATAGGCAGAATGTAGAAAAAGTGGTATCGCAGGAAACACGCCAGAATTACACAAAAGACCGCAGGACAAAGGTTCAGCAGACCCAGAACGTCCAGAAGAACCAGCAGACCATAGAGAAAACTCGTAACCTTGTAACAAAGAAAGGACAGAAGAAAAAATGAAACTGAAACATATCGCTCTCATTGGCAGTCTGTTTCCTATCCTATTTTCTCTGGTGCTTTTCTTTGGGGTGTTGATTAGTGCGGACAGCGACGACGAGAACAGCAACTTTTCTTCTGGCATTACGGGTATGAATTTATCCGCAGAAGTTTTGAAACATCAGCCTATGGTGGAAAAGTACGCCAGAGAAAACGGTATCTCCGAGTATGTCAATGTGCTATTGGCTATCATTCAAGTAGAAAGTGGTGGTACAGCAGAAGATGTTATGCAGAGTTCAGAAAGTCTTGGCTTACCGCCCAATTCTTTAGATACGGAAAGCTCAATCAAGCAGGGGTGTAAATATTTTGCGTCGCTGCTTTCTTCCTGCCAAAATCAAGGTATCGACGATTTGAATGTCGCGCTACAGTCTTATAACAATGGCGGTGGCTATGTGGGATATGTGGCAGGAAAAGGAAAAAAACACACTTTTAATCTTGCAGAGAGCTTCGCCCGTGAGAAATCGGGTGGAAAGAAAGTAACCTACACCAACCCGATAGCCGTTGCTAAGAATGGGGGCTGGCGGTATGGCTATGGAAATATGTTCTATGTGGAAGTAGTCAATCAGTATTTAGCAGTTCCGCAGGTATCGGGAGAACTGGCACAAAAGGTAATGAATGAAGCGTTGAAATATCAAGGCTGGAAGTATGTGTATGGTGGCAGTAACCCGAATACTTCCTTTGATTGTTCGGGATTGACGCAATGGTGCTATGGAAAAGCTGGTATCTCCTTACCGAGAACAGCACAAGCACAGTATGACGCAACCCAACATCTGCCACTCTCGCAGGCAAAAGCAGGCGATTTGGTGTTTTTCCATTCCACCTATAACGCTGGTTCGTATGTAACACACGTCGGTATTCTTGTTTCGCCGACACAGATGTACCACGCAGGCGACCCGATAGGATAAGCAGACCTAAGTAGTAGTTACTGGCAACAGCACTTAATCGGTGCAGGACGAGTAAAACAATAGAAAGGACTTGAAAAATATGTTTAAGAAGAATAAGAAACAGACAGAAACTATCAAAGAACCAAAAGAAAAAAAGGTGCGTACTGTCAAGGTAGGCACACATAAGAAAACCGTGATTGCGTTGTGGGTGGTGCTTGTCGCAAGCGTGAGCTTTGGGGTGTATAAGAATTTTACGGCTATCGACCAGCACACCACCCATGAAAAAGAAATCATTGAACTTCGCTTGCAGGACACCAACGGGATAGAAAATTTCGTGAAAAACTTTGCGAAGTCCTATTACACATGGGATAACAGCAAAGAAGCTATCGAAGCAAGGACGCAGGCAATCAGCGGTTATCTGACAAAGGAATTGCAGGACTTAAATGTAGACACCATTAGAACCGATATACCGACCAGCTCCACGGTTACAGATGTGATTGTATGGCATATCGAGCAATCGGGAGCGGACACTTTTTCTGCTACCTACGAAGTAGATCAGCAGATAAAAGAGGGAGAACAGACAAGCAATGTGAAAGCAACCTATACTGTAAAAGTCTATGCGGACGCAGACGGGGATATGGTAATCGTTCAAAACCCTACCCTTGCACCAGCAGTTGAAAAATCAGACTATGAGCCTAAGACACCAGAAGCAGACGCAAGCGTGGACGCTGATACGGTAAATGACGCTACCGCTTTTCTGGAAACATTCTTTAAGCTGTACCCAACAGCGACGGAAAAAGAGCTTGCTTACTATGTATTGGGAAATGTGATTGAACCTATCGGCAGGGACTACCTTTATTCTGAACTGGTAAACCCTATCTTTACAAAGGACGGGGACAATGTGAAAGTCAAGGTAGGCGTGAAATTCCTTGATAATCAGACAAAGGCGACGCAGATATCGCAGTATGAACTTGTGCTACATAAGGATAGTAACTGGAAGATTGTAGGATAAATGATATAGCGTGCATTTCCTATCAGATTTGCACGCTTTTACAAAACGACAAGAAAACTGTGCAAAAATATTGACTTGTAATGACCGAATGCTATAATATAAATAACAAGTGTACTTGGTATTATTTGAAAGGAGCGTTATATAATGGATAAAGAAAAAATACTATCACAAAACAAAAAAGAGAATCTATATCTTGATGAATACGAAAAACATATTAAACTTCAAGGGAAATCTTTTGGCTTAATGTTTGTTTTATTTATCTGCATTTTAATTCTTTTCATTAAAGCAGTTTGTAAAGAACCTTACTATGACATAATGACAATTATTGGGTCTGTGGCATTTGGCTCTATGGGTTATGAAGCACATATTTCAAAAAATAAATCCAAATTTGTTATTGCTTTATTCTTTCTTCTATTTATGGGGTATTACTTTTATAAATTTTTAATGGTAGGCTTATAGAATGGACGAACATTTAATTTTGAGAAACAGATTAAAAACTGTACGAAAAGAAAAAAAATTATCACAAACAGAATTAGCTGAACTAGTCGGGGTTTCTCGGAATACAATTAGTTCTATTGAAACTGGACAATTTAATCCAACAGCAAAATTGGCATTAGTGCTTTGTATAGCTTTAGATAAAAAATTTGAAGAATTATTTTATTTTGATTAAAGGAGAGAACGATTATGGAATTAGAGGAATTGATTGTTGAAATAGTTATAGGATTGTTTTTACTTTTTACATCTTATCAAATAGGTATAAAAGAGAATATTACTTTATTACATGGTTATCATTATACACAACTTGACCCTAAAGATAAAAAGGTGTTTACAAAAAAAATAGGAATAGGCACTTTACTGGTTAGTATTGGTATTCTTGTTATGCCGATTATCAATTTAATCTCTCATTCTGAATTAGGCTATTACATAGGTCTTATTTTGATTGTTGTAGGAGTGTTTTATATCATATTCATCATTGTAAAATACAATGGAAAACTTATTAGCTTTAAAAAGTAGAATTGAGGTATGAATATGATAGGATTGATCAATAGAGATATAATAAAGGCATTGAAAGCTGGTGCAAAAGCTGGCGGTGTATCATTGGCTGATGTTCGGGCGGATATTGAAGCTACGATTGATGAAGCTATGAATAGCACCGACCCAGAGGTGCAGGCAAATTTCAAAAAGTATTTTGGGAATAAACGCCCTACGCCAGAGGAATACATTTATACCATTACGAAAAAGACAACGGTAAAATTATAATAAAAGGGTCGTGGAAATGCTTCACAGAATTGTGATCTGCATTATCACGGCTCTTTTACTCTCTGTTTACTTTCAAAACTGTAAGTGTACAAATATATTGCTTGTGATTGAAGATAATGGTTGTGGAATAAAAGCGTCTGATTTATCCCGTGTATTTGAAAAAGGTTTTACGGGTTCAAATAGAAACAAGGCAAATGCAACGGGTATGGGACTGTATCTATCGAAAAAATTATGCGATAGGTTGGGCTTGAAATTGGATATTGCTTCTACGGAAAAAGAATATACAAGACTGACCATTACATTTCCAAAAGGAACAGTTCATAAATTTTCAGAGTAATTTGA
>ENA-ORLS01000194-ORLS01000194.1-human-gut-metagenome-genome-assembly--contig:-NODE-194-length-4180-cov-3.46764_pt1 | contig 4180 bp, 2 predicted proteins | sample MGYA00243073_ERZ508836 | MGnify/ENA primary metagenome ERZ508836 (study PRJEB26277, sample SAMN04329824) | human gut metagenome | biome: human-associated habitat | host: Homo sapiens | place: USA...
AAGGTAATCAAATAGATGACGCTGGTGTTCCAGAATCATTCAGAGTTCTTATGAAAGAGTTCCAAGCATTAGGATTAGATATTTCTATAATTGATGATGAAGGTAAAGCTCTTGAATTAAAAGATATTGAAGAACAAGAAGACAAAGAAGAATTAAAATTATCTATTGATGAAGTAGAATCATCGCCTGCTAAAGTAGTCGCTGATAGTGTTATTGAGGATGATGACGAAATAGAAGAGGACGACGAAGGCATTGATAGTGAAGAGTTTGAAGCTGAGTTTGATAGCTTAGATGATATAGATGATGATATAGAGGAAGGAGAAGATTTCTAATGATAGAAGTATATAAAATAAAGGCTTTAAAAATTGGTATAGCTTCTCCTAGTAAAATTAGGGAATGGTCTTATGGAGAAGTAAAGAAACCTGAAACTATTAATTATAGAACTTTAAGACCTGAACGTGATGGACTTTTCTGTGAAAAGATTTTCGGACCTACAAAAGACTTTGAATGTGCTTGTGGTAAATATAAGAGAGTTCGTTATAAAAATATAGTATGTGATAGATGTGGAGTTGAAGTTACTCGTTCTAAAGTTCGTCGTGAACGTATGGGACATATAGAACTTGCTTCTCCTGTTTCTCATATTTGGTTCTTTAAGGGTGTTCCTTCTCGTATGGGATTAATCCTTGATATGAGTCCAAGAGATTTGGAAGAGGTTTTATACTTTGTTAGTTATGTTGTAATTGATAAAGGAAATGCTCCTTTAGAGAATAAGCAAACATTATCTGAAAAAGAATATCGTGCATATTATGAAAAATATGGTAACGGATTTAAAGTTGGTATGGGTGCTGAAGCAATTAAGGAATTGTTAAAGGAAGTTGATCTTGAAAAAGAAATTAATGAAATTGAAAAAGAATTAGAAACTGCTCAGGGTCAAAAGAGAATTCGTTTAGTAAAGCGTTTAGATGTACTTGATGCTTTCTATAAATCAGGACAAAGACCTGAATGGATGATTCTTGATTGTATTCCAGTTATTCCACCTGATTTAAGACCTATGATTCAATTAGATGGTGGTAGATTTGCTACTAGTGATTTAAATGATTTATATAGACGTGTTATTAACCGTAATAATCGTTTAAAGAAGTTAATTGATTTAGGGGCTCCTGGAATAATTATTCAAAATGAAAAACGTATGTTACAAGAAGCTGTTGATGCATTATTTGATAATGGTCGTCGTGGTAGAAGTGTAACTGGTGCTGGTAATAGACCTTTGAAATCATTATCTAGTAAGTTAAAAGGTAAACAAGGACGTTTCCGCCAAAACTTATTAGGTAAACGTGTTGATTATTCTGGACGTAGCGTTATCGTAGTTGGTCCATCATTAAAGATGTATCAATGTGGTATTCCAAATGAAATGGCACTAGAATTATTTAAACCACATGTTATTAATGGATTAGTAAAACGTGATATTGCTCATAATATTAAAGCTGCTAAAAGACTTATTGATAATAGAGATCCATTGGTTTGGGATGTTGTTGAAGATGTTATTAAAGAACATCCAGTATTATTGAACCGTGCTCCTACTTTACATAGATTAGGAATTCAGGCGTTTGAACCAATTTTAGTTGGTGGAAAAGCAATTCGTCTACATCCACTTGTTTGTCCAGCTTTCAATGCGGACTTTGATGGAGACCAGATGGCTGTTCACGTTCCACTTTCTGAAGAAGCTCAAGCTGAAGCTAGATTGTTAATGTTAGGATCTAATAATATTTTACATCCAAAATCTGGAGATCCAATCGTTACTCCTTCTCAGGATATGGTTTTAGGTAATTACTATATAACTATGGAAAAGGCTGGAGAACATGGTGAAGGAAGATTGTTCAAAAATTCTAATGAAGCTTTGATGGCTTATGAGAGAAGAGAAATTACTCTTCATACAAGAATTGCATTACCTGTTAGTTCATTTAAACATAAGTTGTTTACTGATGATAAGAAAGATAAGTACTTAGTTACTACAGTTGGTAAGATTAAATTTAATGAAATTCTACCAGACTCTTTCCCATTTGTTAATGAACCAACTGATGAAAATATTCAACAAATTACTCCTAGTAAATATTTTATTGATCGTGGAAAAAATATTCCTGAAGAAATTGCTAAAATGCCACTTGTAAAACCATTTGCAAAGGGTGCTTTAGAAAAAATAATTGCTCAAGTCTTTAAACGTTATAAAACAACAGAAACATCTATCATGCTTGATAAGTTAAAAGATTTAGGATTTAAATATTCAACTTTAGCTGGTATCACAGTTAGTATGAGTGATGTTGCTACTAGTAGTAAAAAACAACAATTTATCGATGAAGGTCAAGCTATTGTTGATAAAATTAACAAACAATATAAACGTGGTTTAATTACTGAAGAAGAACGTCATAACAAAGTAATTGAAACATGGTATTCTGTTAAGGATAAAGTTCAAGCCGAACTTGAAGAAATTTCTAAATTGGAAGTTGATAATCCTATATTTATGATGATGCATTCTAAAGCTCGTGGTAACATTTCAAACTTTACTCAGGTTGCAGGTATGCGTGGATTAATGCAGAAGCCAAATGGAGACCCAATTGAAATTCCAGTACTTTCAAACTTTAAAGAAGGTCTTTCCGTTGCAGAATTCTTCTTGTCTACACATAGTGCTCGTAAAGGATCTGCCGATACAGCATTAAAAACTGCTGACTCTGGATATTTAACAAGACGTTTAGTTGATGTTTCTCAAGATATGATTGTTAGATGTGCTGATTGTGGTACTGATCAAGGTGTTGTTGTTCATGACTTTATTAATGTATAAACTGGTTCTGTTATTGAGGGATTTTATGATCGTATTGTTGGTCGCTTTGCCAATAAAAAGATTATTAATCCAGAGACAAAAGAAGTTATCGTTGATAAGTTAGAAATGATTACTGAAAATAAGGCTGAAAAAATAGTTGCAGCTGGTATTAAAGAAGTAGAGATACGTACAATTTTAACTTGTGGTGTTCAAAATGGTGTATGTCAAAAATGTTATGGACGTAACCTTGCTACAGGTAATTTAGTAGAGATTGGTGAGGCTGTAGGTGTAATGGCTGCTCAATCAATTGGTGAACCTGGTACTCAGCTTACAATGCGTACTTTCCATACCGGTGGTGTTGCTGGTGGAGAAGATATTACTCAAGGTCTTCCTCGTGTTCAAGAGTTATTTGAAGCTCGTAATCCAAAAGGTAAAGCTACTATCGCTGAAATCGATGGTAAAGTTACTAAGATTAAAGAAGATCACGGAAAATATAAGATAAGTATTACTAATAAATTAGAAACAAAAGAACATGTTACTAATTATGGATCTAAATTGTCTGTTGAAAAAGGCGATGAAGTTAAATGTGGTGACAAGTTAACTGAAGGTGCTATTAGTCCTAAAGAGTTGCTTGATGTTACTGATCCTATTACTACTCAAGAATATATCTTGAAAGAAGTTCAAAATACTTATCGTTCTCAAGGTGTTGATATTTCCGATAAACATATCGAAATAATAGCACGTAGAATGATTTCTCGTATGAGAATAATTGAAGGTGGAGATACTAAATTCTTACCTGGATCATTAGTTAACTTCTATGATTTTACAAATGGAAATAAAGATGCAGTTATTCATGGTAAGAGACCTGCTAGTGGTAAACCAGTTTTACTTGGTATTACTAAGGCCTCTCTTGAAACAGATTCATTTTTATCTGCAGCATCATTCCAGGAAACAACAAGAATCTTAACTGATGCCGCTATAAAAGGAAAAGTTGATGCCTTAGAAGGTTTAAAAGAAAACGTTATTATTGGTAAAGCAATTCCTGCTGGTACTGGTATTAAGGATTATCAAGATGTTGATTATACATTAGCAAAAGAATTTATTGATGAAGAACCTTTAGAAAGATTAGAAGATCAATTTATGGAATAGGAAACTATTCCTTTTCTTTTGCTTTACAAAGGGAATATTATTTAATAAAATGATATTGGGTGACTAAATTTATGAAAAAAATAAATCAAAAGGGATTTGGAATGTCAACTATGATTGCTATTATAGCTATACTAATATTATTTATAATTATTTTTTCAATCATAGCGTATAATAATGGTTTAGAGAAAGATTCTCCTAATTCTATTTATGAAAGTA
>ENA-ORLS01000196-ORLS01000196.1-human-gut-metagenome-genome-assembly--contig:-NODE-196-length-4146-cov-3.19237_pt1 | contig 4146 bp, 8 predicted proteins | sample MGYA00243073_ERZ508836 | MGnify/ENA primary metagenome ERZ508836 (study PRJEB26277, sample SAMN04329824) | human gut metagenome | biome: human-associated habitat | host: Homo sapiens | place: USA...
CGCAGATAGGCATTGCTGTGGACAGCTCATATGTGTCAGAAGTGGAGTTCACTAAATTTAAGCATCTGCTTGGGATAAAGAGTGATGCGGAGTCAAATTTTTACTATATGGGAGAGTTTGATATAGTTGATGTGTGCGCTGCCAGAAAGCGTGATAACAATGGTAAAGAGCGTGATATCACAAAGTTTGAGATGAAGATGCATCACCCTGTAAGAGAGGATCTGCTTCGTTATCTACAGAGCAATCTACAACAAAGCATACAAAATAATACACAGGAGCTTAAGGCAATATGAAAACAATACGCGTAGTGGCTGCCGTCATAAGAGCAGTCAATAATGAAAATAAACCGGATATCTTTGCTCCCCAGAGAGGCTACGGAGAGTTCAAGGGCGGCTGGGAGTTTCCAGGCGTGGTGTGAGGTAACTCACGGTGAGCTTATCCTAAAGGAGGCTGAGGACGCAAAGTGGCTTACAAAGGAGCATCTGGCGGACGTGGAGTGGCTGCCGGCGGATGTGACACTGATTGAGAAGATTAGAGAGGCGATGTATTAAATCCAGGACAGTGGAGGGAATCAATTTAGTTCAAGTTCTTTGAATTTGTCCATGTAGGCAAACAAACGGATCATTGTGCGTATTTCATTTTGATGTTCTATAGATAGTCCAAATAACTGTTCTACAAGAGAAGAGTAATCCTTTGTATCGCTATCTGGTAAATTTTTAGATAATGTATTTATATGAGCTTTGCATGCGCGGATGATCAGTTCGTCAGGATTTACCAGGTAGTGATCACATAGAGCGGTAAAGAGATCATCATCAAGACGTCTCTCGGCAGTTTCAATCCTGCCAAGCATGGTAGCAGAAAGATGAAATCCCTGCTTTTCTAAAGTGCTGGCTACAAAGGAAAGAGTTTCGTCTTTTTCTTTTCTAATAGTACGTAGCTCAGCGCCAATCTCATCAATGATTTCTGTTTTTACAAAATTCTTATAAGCCATGATGTGCACCTCATAGTAATCAAAATGTCAAATATAGATATATAATAACATAAAATGACAATAATATGAAGATAAAAGATAATTATATAATTTTTATTGACATAAATGACAAATAGAGATAATATCAAATAAAAAATGACAAGGAGAACGTATGGATAGAAAGGTAGATATATTAACTGATAATGAAGGAAATAAAATTGTATTCATACATGATAAGTTATTCAAAGGAAAATCGTTTGATTGGGATGACGTCGAAAAGTATTTAAAAAAACATATTGGAGAGTTTTATAACATTGAAGAGTCAGCAGATGTGGTATACATAGGAGATGACCTTCCAAATGAATACGCACATTCTAATTATTCAATGTCAATCAAGGGTGCCACTAGAGCAGCAAAGGCAAATGCTATAGTTGGATTGTCTGAAATGATAGAAAGTGCAACAAATAAAAAATTTACAGAAAACCGAAAGACTAAACATAATAGGGATGCAAAATATGGATGGTATAGTTACAAATCAAGATTTGCAATTCCGGTATTTAATGATTCCGGTGAATTGGAAAGATATAATATATTTAGGGTAATTATGGTAGTTAGACATGATCAGAATGGAAAAAAATACTTGTATGATATCATGAACATAAAAAAAGAAACGAGCAGCTTTTTCGGATCAGAAGATCTTACTCAATGAAAAACCCATTTCTTAACTATTATAATACGACCAACAGGAGCTAAAGTCAATCAATTATTAAAAATTTAATAATCATAAAATGAAAAACCTTCCTTGTGAACATCCATTCCCACTTAAACTGTGTTATAATTTATTACATATTGTATATTTTATGTGGATGATTCTCAAGTTACAAGAATACAGTAAATATAAGGAAAAGGCAGGAAATTATATATGTATTATGTACCGGATGGCACCGAGCAGTGCGGTTATTATGAGTGTAAAGAGTGTGGAAGCAGGTTTCTGGATTTAAAAATCGCACCAACGTTGGTATGTCCATACTGTGGAGAGGAAGCAGATATGGAGATAGGACCTGATGAGGAGATGCCAAAAGTAGTGGAATCTGCGAAGCTTATTCAGATGGTTAAAGGCACTGAAGAGGTAGAGAAGATGGATAAGCTGTTATCGCTTGCTGTGACAGGTGGCGATTTTAGCTGGATATAAGAATGGAAGTATTTGTAAACGCAGACGTAAAGTAGTTGCCGGCGGATGTGACATTGATTGAGAGTTGCCGGCTGATGTGACATTGATTGAGAAGATTAGAGAGGCGATGTATTAAATCCAGGATAGCAAAGAGCATGATAGGCTCCTGGGGAAAAGGGAGGGATGACCAGAATGAATTATTAGGAAGTCGTATTAAGGCTTTGAGAATAGCTAGAAATTTAACACAGGAACAGGTTGCTGACAAAATCGGTGTGAGTAGACAAAAGTATGTACGTGTTGAAAGCGGAGCTAATAGTATCACATTAGATATCCTTTCTAAAGTTGCAGAAATATTAGAGGTGACAGTAGGAGATATCACTAGGGTGCTTGACGAAACATCGGTTGTAGCTTATCGCACTGGTGGTACAGAGTCTTCCTTAGAGAAAATCTTCGGTATGCTGGATCTTTTTTATGCCAATAAGCATATGTATCACAAGCTTCAAAATTATAATATTAGATAAGAGGAGGAGCATACGCGAAAAATGTAAGGTTAGAATGCTATCAATTAAGCATGGACGATATTAGCGATAGATTGATCGAAAAGAAACACGAAGAGGATGATTTGGGGAAGAGGTTTTGATAAAATCAAAGAAGCGTGTGCACTGTATGAAGGACCATTGCCTGAATATGAAATAAACGAAGCTGGTATTATGGTTCTTTGCAAGGCTTGTGATAAATATATGAGATTGCTGAAAAATGATAATCAGTATCCTAACTATATCCTGACCGAGGTGGTTAGGATATGCCGGATGGAATGAGCTGTGGGAGGCAGTATGAACCAAATTTGCAGGGATATTTTCAGAGCGATACATGAGGGCAAATGGCTGAAAATAGAATATCGAAACAAGGCAGATCAGGTGACGAAATATTGGATAGGGATAAGAGACCTAGATCCGAGAAGCCGAACTATGAAGGTTGATGGACTTCATCTGGGACAGCTTACGATTGGAGAATATGACAGGATATTTATCGATTCATTATTGTCTACTGAGATAATAGAGGGGACATACTGCCCTGAAAACAAGATACTTGTTGAAGATATTGAGATGCATCCAGAGCGTTACAAAAATATATTTGACAGCTCAGCAAATTTAAAAATACTAAATTATCTTGAGATATGTAATAAGCTTGATACGACTCCGTATATCACAGATTACGATTTGATTCATTACATTGATAGAGATAGGATTAACTGTGGTATGTATCAGCTTACAGACCAGCAGTTCAGGGAAGTGGTTGCTCAATTTCAGTATTTTTCATCGCGGGAAAAAAGAAAAAGCGGATCATTAAAAGTTAAGAGGCTGGCAATAAATGTCCTGAGTATAAACACTAATAAAGGACTCTATGTTCTTGCATATAGAAATCTAAATCTTGATGTAAAAAATCATATTTTTAAACCGGATGAGGAGATTACTGTTTGTCCGCAGTTTTCTATAGATGGAAGACAGGAAAATGCTTGTGTGTACGCAGTTTTCTATAGATGGAAAACAGGAAAATGCAAGGAAATTTTTAGATGCCGATGAATATGAGCTTTTGGAGGATTTTGAGAAAAATCTGGAAAAAATAAAGGATGCAATAACAGAGCATGGTGGCAACAAATCCATAGTAGATGATATGCCGTATGTTATTGGACTTGGCATGGACGTGGTTCTCAATCTGCACGAAGAATATAAGGCAATTATGGATATGTTTGAGGCTGATAATGTGACATATCCAATAAAGGCTTTTTTTGGAGAGCTTCTTGAGAGACCAAGGAGGACAAAAGCATATCCGATTGCTCTGATTAATAAAAATATAAATCTGGATCAGCTGCTTGCGATAAACAATGCTATGAAATATCCTCTTGCATATATTCAGGGGCCACCCGGCACTGGCAAAACAAATACTATAATAAACACGATAGTAACAGCATTTTTTAACAATGTCACAGTGCTGTTTGCATCAT
>ENA-ORLS01000200-ORLS01000200.1-human-gut-metagenome-genome-assembly--contig:-NODE-200-length-4091-cov-3.62413_pt1 | contig 4091 bp, 4 predicted proteins | sample MGYA00243073_ERZ508836 | MGnify/ENA primary metagenome ERZ508836 (study PRJEB26277, sample SAMN04329824) | human gut metagenome | biome: human-associated habitat | host: Homo sapiens | place: USA...
TTTTAAACCTCTATTAATTCACTGACCTCATCTTGTCGAGCATTAGATATTGTAATATTTTTGTTATCTAGAGCTTTAGATGTTGCGCTCATGGCAAGGGATTCTTTATTATTTTTTTCACTTAAATGGGCTAGAAGAACATATTTAGTTTCTGCGCCTACTATTTTTTTTAAATATGAAGCAGATGTATTATTTGATAGATGGCCATAGTCACCTATAACTCTTTGTTTTAAAATTGGAGGATAAGTACCTTTCATTAACATTTCTTCATCGTGATTACTTTCTATTAAATAAATGCTTTTATTAGTAATTTCAGGAAGAATTTTTTTGTTTATATAGCCAGTATCAGTAATATAAACTAAACTTTTATCTTGATAAGTTATTAAGAAGCCAACGGAGCATGCAACATCGTGAGATGTGTGAATTAAATTTATTGTAACTTGATCTAAGATATTAGTATCTTTCAAATAAATAGCGCGGTTTTTTGGCACTATTTGGGATAGGTCTTCATACATTTTTTCTGGAATCATGACTTTTAGGTGAGTGTGTTTAATAAGTGATTGTAGGCCTTTTATGTGATCGCTATGACTATGGGTAATTAGTATACCTGTCAAATCATCAAATGTTAATGATAAATTTTCTAATTTTCTTTTTAGTGATAGATAAGATATCCCATCATCTATTAAAAGTTTTATATTATCACATATTACTATGGCGCTGTTGCCCTTGGAACCACTCGCTAATGTCTGAAACTTCATATTAATACACACTCATCGCATTTAGGGCTCTACCGCCACGGTATGGATAACCACTCCACAAACCAAAATGTAAGTGAGTTCCAGTTGCGGCTCCGGTATGACCCATTCCACCTATTACTTGACCCTTCGATACATTATCTCCAGCACTAACGTAACGACATCCTGGGCAAATATGGGCGTAGATTGTATAGAAACCATTATGATGGTCAATAATTATATATTCCCCGTTATCTCCATATCCACCTGGATAACGTCCTGGTTTCTTTTTAGATTCTACAACAGTTCCTCCTTCGGCAGCAAATATATTAGAACCATATCCACAACCGGCAATATCAGTTCCATCGTGTAATGTTCCCCAACGATATCCAAAGCCACTGGAAACAGAAGAACAAGATGCAGGCCATCCCCATTGTCCCTTGGTAGCTATAACAGTTCCATATCTTCCACCAGAATAAGTATAATTCGACTGTTTTCCACCTTTAATGACAATTTCATTCGTAACAGGTTTTATTTGTTCTGTATTTGTTGTAACGATATTAGTTGTTTCACCATTAATTTTTCTAATTTTTTGGGTAACTTTATTAACTCCATTAACTCCGGCTTGTTCAACTTGTTGATATCCAACATTTTTACTGTTATCATATCTTGTTTCAGTAGAATACTTTTGCTCTTCAAGAGATACTTGTTCATCTTCTTGAACAATATTAAACTGTGGATTAAGTATACCTATCTTAACGTTTTGACCAGCATATAAAAGAGCATTTTCATTCTTAAATTCTGGATTCATTAATAAAAATTCATCACTAGACATTTTATTATTGTAAGCGTCTGATGATATTGTATCTCCTGCTTTTACTGTATATTCAGCTTGTGATTCAGTTGTACCAAATAATAAATATTTGGCTAAATCATCTGTGTCTAAGTAAATTGTTTGATTAACAGAAATATTTTGTTTTTTTATTTTTATTTCATTTTCTATATAAATTTTTTCCACTATTTTTCCTGTTCCATTAATAGTTTGTTTTTTATTTGATTCATATTTTTTATAATCTTCACTACTTACAAATGATCTAACTGTTTTATCCACAGCTTTTGTGAATACTGACTTATCTAAAACATAAATTGTTTGAGTTTTGTTAGCTTTTTTTTCAACAGTTGACGTTGTATCTTTCGTAGCTTTTATTGTTATGGCATATCCACGAACGGTAAAATAACTTTTGTCTTTTATTTTTTCATATATTTGTTCTGTAGTGTATATTTTTTCATTATAGGTTATTTCTTTTTGAATATGTAAATTATCTGGTGCATAGATTTTATCAACATTATACATTTTCTTTAGAGCTTCCTGTTCTTTATCGATATGTTGTTCTAAAGATTTTTTTGATTTTATAACGCCTAATGATTGACCTCCTTAATATACTATTTATACTTTTTGAGGTGTTGCATTAAATGTCTTGGCACCTAAAAATAAGTTAAAATTAAATAGAAGTAAAATTATTAATATTATTTTTTTTGATATATGCATACTTTATACCTCTTTATCTTCTTTTCTTAAGTTTAGAAATGTACTTGTGTTCTTTTTAAATAATAATTCTATTGTAGCAGTTGGACCGTTACGATGCTTGGCTATTATTAGTTCACTGATACTTGTATTATCATCATTACGTGCTTCTTTATTGTAATAATCATCGCGATATAAGAATGATACAATATCAGCATCTTGTTCGATTGATCCTGATTCACGTAAATCGCTCATTAATGGTCTTTTATCTTCACGTCCTTCAACAGCACGGGATAACTGGGCTAGGGCAATAACTGGAACATGGAGTTCCATTGCCATAGTTTTTAAGGCTCTTGCTACGTCAGATACTTCTTGTTGACGGTTGGAACCATAATTTTTTCCACCTGAAATTAACTGTAAATAATCGATTATAATTAGTCCTAGGCCTTTTTCACTGCTTGCAAGTCGACGACACTTGGCACGTATTTCTCCAACAGTTATACCTGGTGTATCGTCTATAAACATATTAGCATCTTCTAATTGACTAACAGCTTCATTTACTCTTTTCCAGTCCTCATTCATTAATCTACCTGTTTGTAATTTATATCCTTCTATTAGACCTAGTGATGAAATAATACGATTAGCTAATTGTTCAGCACCCATTTCTAGGTTGAATAGAGCCACTGTTTTACCACTATTTATGGCAACATTAGTAGCTAAATTAAGTGCAAAGGCAGTTTTTCCCATTGCTGGACGAGCCGCAATTATTATTAACTGATTTTCATGAAGTCCGGCCGTTAACTTATCTAAATCATACCATCCTGTAGCAAGACCTGTCACTTCACCTTTAGACTCCGCTAATTGTTCAAGATTTGCCTCTGTTCTAGCCATAACCTCTTGAATCGATTTAAATTCTGTAGTTTTACGATTTTTAACTATATTTAAGATTTTTCTTTCTGCAGAATCTAAAGTTTCATTTACATCATCTTCTGTATTGTAACCATCAGTAGCAATTGAGGTTGCTGTTTCAATTAAATTACGAAGTAGGGCAGACTCTTCTACATCCTTTATATAGTAATCAATATTAGTGGCAGTAGGAACGAAATTTAAAATTTCTGTTAAATATTCTACACCACCTATTTCATGTAATGTATTCCTATTTTGTAATTCTGTTGTTAGGGTTGTTAAATCAAGTGGAGTTTTTTCTTCATGCATTTTTGATATAGCTGCGAAAATTTTTCCATTTTTCTCATCAAAAAACTTTTCTTGACTTAAGTTATCACAAGCCTTTTCTAAGGCATACTTTGATAAAAAGCAGGCTCCTAAAACGGATTTTTCTGCTTCTATGTTATTTGGCATTGTTCTAAGAGCCATAAAATCACCTCTATTTTATAACGTGTACTTTTACTTTTGCATTTATTTTTTGATATAGTTCAACTTTTACATAATGAAAGCCTAAACAAGAGATAGGTACATCAATAATAATTTGATTTTTATCGATTTTATATCCTTTTTTTGCTAATTCATCTTTAATTTGTTTTACACTGATACTACCAAAAACTCTATCTCCATTTCCTGTTCTTACAGTAAATGTTAATGTTTCTTTTTCGAGCTTTTCTTTTATTAGTTTGGCTTCCTCACTTAAGCGTTTATTTTCTTCTTCTTCTTTTTTATTATTTCTTTCTAACTCTTTTAAGTTCTTTTCATTTACTTGAACAGCATAACCATTTTTTATAAGAAAGTTTTGGGCATAACCATCTTTAACGTTTTTCACTTCGCCCTTTTTTCCTTGCTTTTTTAAATCTTTAATAAATATAACTTGCTTACTATTC